>Ga0114958_10001185_pt1 | contig 20863 bp, 19 predicted proteins | sample C_130208_EF_Meta_FD_89577 | JGI IMG/M metagenome (GOLD analysis project Ga0114958, IMG submission 89577) | Freshwater microbial communities from Lake Croche, Canada to study carbon cycling - C_130208_EF_MetaG | ecosystem: Environmental > Aquatic > Freshwater > Lake | place: Lake Croche, Canada...
ACGATCAAAAGGTGATTAACAAGGAAGAAAACCGCCCACGTTGTAGGCATCCACAACACATCATCAGCATTAAAGGTCACTGTCGGATCTTGTAGAGACGGTGTATGCCGAGAAATCACCATGACGATCCAGGTGAGGCCTAAACACAATGAGTGCTGGCCAATATTGAACAAGACTTTCCACGCGGTTCGGCGTTCGTACAACTCGGACAAAAGGGTGGCCAGTGCCAGCGTCAACACGGCTGCTGGAAGTCCGTAGACATACATAATGGCAAAGACGAACGCATACGAGGCGACGATTCCATTGGAGTCTTTACCAGGAACAACGACTGGTCGCAGCTCAGTGATGATGGAAAGAACCACCAAAGCAACCAATGTTTGCGGCTTGACAACATCTGAGCGGGAGATTGTGGCCACAGCAGCGACAATGATTGCCAGCCCGCCCCAGACACTTAAGTGCCAGCAGAGAGAAAACAACGATCGAGTACGAAGCGACGGGCGCTGCATTGTCGTCGCCATGCCGCCTCCGCCCTCAGAATTTTTCTGACACTACCCCAAGATTGCGAACGACAACGACACTAACCCGAAATTGCCAGCGCTCGGGCAGCGGCAGGGCCGTGTTCTATCAAGGCGGCAAATCCCGTTGCATCCACAATCGGTATCCCTAACGAGATGGCCTTGTCGTACTTGGAACCAGGACTGTCCCCAGCGGCAACGAAATCCGTTTTCTTTGACACGGACCCACTGACTTTTCCACCCAAATCCTGGACGGCTTGCGTCGCGCGGTCGCGGGTCCAGCCCTCAAGAGTTCCCGTGATGACGACAGTGATGCCTTCCAATGGTCGCGGACCGTCGGAGATCGCGTCTTCCATCCGCACACCAGCGACTTGCCACTTGCTCACAATGTCTGCGTGCCAATCCACGCTGAACCAATCCACCACCGATTCCGCGATCACGGCCCCCACGCCCTCCACGCTTTCCAGATCAGAAGCAGTCGCGGAAGCAATAGCGTCCATGCTGGGGTACGCCCGTGCGATGGCTTGTGCAGCAGTGGGTCCCACATGTCGAATGGACAAGGCGACCAGGATTCGCCACAAGTCTCGCTGCTTGGCTGCTTCTAAGTGTTGGATCAGCGATAGTCCAGCCTCGCCGAGTTGGTCGCCTTCCTCACCCTTACGCGCGGTGCGCACAAAGTAGTCAGCTCGCATCAGGTCCGACTCGGTGAGTGCAAAAAGGTCACCTTCGTTAGCAATCAAGCCAGATTCGAGCAAAGCGGCAGCCGTTTTTGCCCCCAGGCTCTCAATGTCGAGTGCTGATCGTGAACCGAGTGCAAATAGACGCTCTCGAAGTTGAGCCGGGCAGTGCTGTGCATTCAAACAACGAATGTCAGCATCGCCTTCCTTTTCTGGCGCCAACTCAAACCCACAGTCGGGGCAATGAGTTGGCATGACAAAGGCCCGCTCCGAACCGGTACGAGCTTCGATCACCGGACCCAAAATTTCGGGAATGATGTCGCCGGCCTTACGCAGATAAACCCGATCCCCGATGAGCACGCCCTTGCGCACGACCTCGTGCGCGTTGTGCAACGTGGCCATTTCCACCACAGTGCCGGCAACCTTGACTGGCTCCATGACACCAAAGGGCGTCACTCGACCGGTTCGTCCCACCTTGACTCGGATGTCGAGCAATGTTGTGGTCACGACTTCAGCGGGGAACTTGTAGGCGATGGCCCACCGAGGTGCGCGCGAGGTTGAACCAAGCTGGCCTTGCATCGCGAAGTCGTCAACCTTGATCACCACGCCATCAATTTCATACGGGAGCAAGTGACGCTTGGCTATAGCGGTGTTGATGTAGTCAGTAACGGCCTGGCGATCTGCCACGACCGCCACTTGATCACTGGTTGGCAGACTCCAGGACGCCAGGACCTCGTAGGCCTGGGATTGCGAGGTGGGGTCATACCCATCGTGCACACCCATGCCATGCACGACTAGCTGCAAACCACCTAGTGCATCCGTTGCTCGTTGAGCTTCTGCTTCCAAACGTGCCACTCGCTCGCTTTGCTTGCTCGTGCGATCGGCTTCCTGAGTTTTTGAGCGCACCTCATCGACTTCTATCAATCGACGGTCGATGCGTTGACGCAAGGTTCCGGCGGCTGCATTGCGTGGATTAGCAAAAGGTGACTTACCCAATTCCAATTGGCGGACATTGATGGCCTCAAAGGCGGCAAGGGGGAAATACACCTCGCCGCGTACTTCCAACAGGGCTGGAACGCGATGTTCGCCCTGCGCTACCAATTTCTTCGGGATGCACGGCATGTACCGAGAGTTAAACGTGACATCTTCACCCACGCGACCATCACCGCGAGTAGCCACACTGACCAGTGATCCCTCGCGATAGACCAAGTCCACTGCTAATCCATCGAACTTTAATTCGCACAAATACTGTGGTGATTGGGCATTGAGCCCCTCATCTACACGCGCAGCCCATGCACCAAATTCCTCGGCGGAAAAAACGTTATCCAAACTCATCAAACGCATCAGGTGCTCAACCGGTTCAAACATGTCCGTGGCCTGCCCGCCCACAGTTTGAGTTGGCGAATCAGGCGTGATGAGCCAGGGATACTGCGCCTCAATGCCTAGGAGTTCTTGTTCGAGCTGGTCGTATTCGGCATCAGCCACCGTGGGGGCGTCCTCGGTGTAATAGCGATAGCGATGTTCGCGAATAAGTGCGACGAGTTCATCCCGGCGTTGCACTACGTGACTGGGGGCTTGTGCAAATTCAGCCACAGGCTCAGGAGTGGTCGCCATCTGGATCCTCCTGCAGGGCCAACATCACATTCTTCAAATTAGTAAAGCTTTGGCGTACGTGCTGGGGCGACGCACCGGCAAGGCCACACGTTGGGGTCAAACTTATCGTCTCCGCAGGTGGCCGATCGGTAAATCCCAGCGCCTCCCACAACCTGTGCACCTTGGAGACAGTAGTCATCACCGGTGACACGTCAGCGGGCTTGATCCGGGCATCATTGTCACGAACACGATCTACTGAGGGGACCACTCCCAGAAATAGGGCATGGCCGGACTCAACAATTTCCCCGAGCAAATCCATCGTTGATCGTTTAACGGTGGAGAAGTCAAAACTCAGGGCCGTAAAACCTGCTTCAACAAACAGCTCCAAGGGCGGCTGCTCACTGCAGGAATGCACCATGGCGATTGCATTGGAGTTGGTAATTGATGTAACAATGGACGCTAGCCCGGCGCGCGCCTCTGCTCTATCGATGCTGCGGTACGTTCCCCAGCCGCTGGCAGTTGGTATTGCCCCAATCAGGACCCGGTCAAGCATCGGTTCATCAATTTGCACTCCAATGTGCGTGCCGGCAGGCATTCGGCGGGCAACATCGGCCACGTGAGCACTCACGCCTTGTGCCAAGCACTCAACCAGGTCGCGACGTGCGCCATAGTCACGAAGCAAGGCATGTCCGGATGCTCGTTCTAACCGAGCAGCAAGGGTCCACGGACCAGTGATTTGGATTTTGACGCAACCTTGATGACCCACGCAAGCCTCTTCAAAGGCATCGAGATCTTGCATTAACCACGACAGGGCGCGTCGGTGATCAAGTCCGGGTCGATCTGTAATCTGCCAACCACTGGGGACAGTGGCGATCGGAAATCCTTCAAGCAATACAGCCGTTCGTCCAATCATGTCAGCCCCGGCGCCACGCTCTGGAAGTTCGGGAAGCGCCGGTAAGGCCGGGCACTCGCCCACCACAAGGCGAGCCGACTCCAGCGGGTCAATTCCAGGAAGCGAGCCAATACCGGTGAACAGTCCAGCTAGTGCCGCTGCGCTCATGAAGTGGCAGATCGAATACGAGCTGAACCGACAACTCGTTCTTCGTGATACATCACAAGTTCCTGGCCGGCCGCAATTCCATAGGCCGGTTCAACCAGGACAACTGCTTCAACAACATTGCTGTCCGAGAGGACCGGGTGTGCCGGCGTTGTAGAACCGTGTGCGCGCCATTGCACATCAAAGATTGAAACTTCCTCATCACTGACATTAATCGTAGGTTCTAATTCAAGGGTTTGAACGGCCAAGGATTCTCGAGGGCCCACCACGACCGTGTTATTGACCGGTTCAATGGATAAAACAAAGCGGGCCCGACCATCGTCGGCTGGATCTCCCAGTGACAGCCCCCTTCGTTGACCCACGGTGAAAGCAAATGCTCCCTGATGCGAGCCCACTACCTCCCCAGACTGATCAACGATGTCTCCTGGCTGATCGCCCAATTGCGAACGCAGGAATGCGCCAGTATCGCCATCGGGGATGAAGCACACGTCATAGCTATCGCTCTTATCGGCAACCAACAATCCGCGCGCGGCTGCTTCTTGCCGGACGTGATCTTTTGTCGAGTCTCCCAGCGGGAACATTGACTGAGATAGATCTTGCTGGCTGAGAACCCCAAGGACGTAGGACTGATCCTTTTTCGGATCCACACCACGCAAGAGGACACGCTGGCCATCGGCGTTTGACTCAATGCGGGCATAGTGACCTGTGCAAATCGCATCAAAGCCAAGGGCGCGAGCTCGATTTAGGACAGCGGAAAATTTGATACTTTCATTGCAGCGAATGCACGGGTTCGGCGTTCTCCCGGCCTGATATTCAGCAATAAAGTCATCGACCACGTCACGACGGAATTCCTCGCTGAGATCCCAGATGTAAAACGGAATGCCCAAAACGTCAGCAATTCTTCGGGCGTCTCGCGAATCCTCAAGGGTGCAGCATCCGCGCGAACCGTTGCGATGAGTTTGCTGCGATGCTGACAACGCCAAATGGACCCCGACAACCTCATGTCCAGCATCGACCGCGCGGGCGGCAGCAACTGCAGAATCAACTCCCCCAGATAGGGCAGCGACTACCTTCATGATGAATGCTCCAACTTAGGCTTGGTCTACCAGTGTCGCGCTGGCCATCCGGGCTCGCTCCACCGCGGGTCCAATCGCGCTAATTACTGCATCAACGTCGGCCTGAGTCGAGGTCCAGCCCAGCGAGAATCGCAACGAGCTTCGCGCAGTCGAACTCGTCGCCCCCATGGCTAGCAATACGTGACTTGGTTGCGCGATACCGGCCGAACATGCCGAGCCCGTACTGCACTCAACACCCTTTGCATCCAGCAGCATCAAGAGTGCATCGCCTTCACAGCCAGGGAATGAAAAATGTGCGTTGTTGGGAAGTCGGTATTGCTCGGAAAATTGTTGGTCGCCGTTGACAATTGCATCCGGCACCACATCAAGAATTCGTTTGACTAAATTATCGCGCAATGAAGCAACATGAGCATTGCGCTCAACTCGATCCATGGCGGCCGCATCAACCGCTGCTGCAAAACCAGCAATTGCTGGCACATCAAGGGTCCCTGATCGCACATTGCGCTCTTGTCCACCACCATGGAGCAACGGGGTGGGCTCAATGTTTCGACCCAGCACTAAGGCACCCACACCAGCTGGACCACCGAGTTTGTGCGCGCTGATAGACATGGCATCTACCCCAAGCTCGGCAAAGTCCACATCTAATTGCCCCACGGCCTGGACTGCATCGGTGTGTATCGGGATCCCATATTTATTTGCAAGCTCAACGAGTTCGGCAAGGGGCTGCACTGTGCCCACTTCGTTGTTGGCCAACATGATCGAGATGACCGCGAAAGCCTGAGGGTCCAGTGCGATGAACTCAGTCACCTGCTCTAAATCAACACGGGCTTGCGCATCAACTCCGGCTTGCACAACAACTGCACCGGCTTCTTGGGCTAACCACACCAACGGATCCAATAAAGCGTGATGTTCGATGGAGGATGTCAGGATCTTTTTCCGCTGGGAATCGGATGCAGATCGAGCCCAGAACAAACCTTTTACCGCCAGATTGTCTGACTCGGTGCCGCCTGCGGTAAAGACAATCTCACTTGGCGCTGCGCCTACGTGAGAAGCGATTAATTCGCGGGACTCCTCAACCACACGACGGGCTCTACGGCCAGCACCGTGCAGAGATGATGCGTTGCCTACTGATCCAAATTGTTCAGACATCGCCGCAATAGCTTCTGGCCGCATGGGTGTGGTGGCCGCATGGTCAAGGTAGGCCTGCAACGGCAACGACGAATGCTTCGATGAGGGCTTCATGTCCATAAAAGTCTAGTTGGGACCGCTTGATCCCGCCTAGTCTCAGCCTTTGCGGGAGGTAATTTCCTGCGTCAACTGAGGAGCCACGTTGAAGAGGTCTCCTACGACACCGAAATCAGCCAATTCGAAGATGGGTGCTTCGGCGTCCTTGTTGACCGCAACGATGGTTTTTGACGTTTGCATTCCAGCGCGGTGCTGAATCGCACCAGAGATGCCCAGGGCGATATACAACTGCGGCGACACCGTCTTGCCGGTCTGACCCACTTGATATTGGTGCGGATAAAAACCAGAATCCGTGGCCGCTCGCGAGGCACCCACGGCTGCATCTAAGCAGTCAGCTAACTTTTCCACGAGTTCGAATCCTTCAGCACTGCCCACACCGCGCCCACCTGAAACAACGGTGGCGGCTTCGGCTAGGTCTGGACGCCCGCCCTTGGCTTCCACAACATGCTCGGCAATAACAGCAGAAGTGTCGTTAGCAGCAAGTTCAACACTGACCGTGACAACCTCGCCGGCTCCGGATGACTCAACCGGGGTAGTCGAATTCGGCCTCACAGTAATGATGGGCGTTCCCGTTGTAACAGCCGAGCGAACAATCGTGCTTCCACCAAAGACTGATTGGACAACTACAAGGCCATCTTCGATATCTACCGCATCGGTGATGACTCCACTTGAGGAGCGCACAGCCAATCGGCCAGCAATTTCTTTACCTTCAGCCGTTGATGCAATCAAGACAGCGGCTGGTGAATGCTCCCCCAGGAGCTTGTTCAGGACGCTAACTTTTGGTCCAACCACTGATGAGGTCAATGCCGCATCCGAGGCAACATAAATTGTGGCTGCACCAAATCGGGTCAGATCAGCCACCGCATTGTCCGCACCCGGTCCAATCACCACAGCACTTGCACTGCCGTGACGGGCGGCCAAGGTCAACAATTCCAAGGAGACCTTCTTTACGGCGCCGTTGGCGTGCTCGATAAGTACCAGAATCTGCGACATAACGGCTCCTTAGAGAAACTTCTGGGTTACGAGGAAGTCGGCGATCTTTGTGCCGCCGTCACCGTCATCGGTGACAACGGTGCCGGCCTGACGTGGCGGTCGTTGTTCAAAAGCATTCACCGTTGACCAGGCCCCAGCTAGGCCAACGGTTTGCGGGTCAAGGGAAAGGTCGGCAAGGCTTAAGGTCTCAACCGGCTTCTTCTTCGCGGCCATGATGCCCTTGAAGGATGGGTAGCGCGGTTCGTTGATCTTCTCCACCACGCTGACCACTGCTGGAAGTGAAGAGGTCACAACGTCATAGCCATCGTCGGTTTGACGGTGAATTGTCAACGTGCGTGCATCTGGGTCAGCGTCAACTTTCTTAGCGAAAGTCATTTGAGGCAACGACAAACGCTCAGCTAACATCGCCGGTACGACAGACATGCGTGCATCGGTGGATTCCGAACCAAGGATCACAAGGTCAAACTCAACGCGCTTTAGAGCAGCGGCAAGAGCGGCCGATGTAGCTACCGCATCAGAGCCGTGCAGCGCATCATCAACAACATGAACTGCTTGATCAGCGCCCATTGACAATGCTTTGCGAATTGTCTCGCCGGCCTTCTCAGGTCCCATGCACAAAATAGTGACTGTGCCACCGTGCGCCTCTTGAAGTCGTAGGGCTTCTTCGATGCCGTACTCATCTAGTTCGTTCAATACTGGATCGGCCGATGCCCTATCGAGAGTTCGATCATCTGGATTGAGTTTTTTCTCAGCCCAACTATCAGGAACCTGCTTGACACATACGACGATATTCAACGGCATTGCACCAACCTCAATTTCCTCGGCATTGGAGTTGCTGTGCCTATATTACCGGTGAGTAACGGCAGGGCGCACCTTGGCCTGCCTTGGGCATCACAAGAGCCCGGGCAAACTACTCATGATCAAACACAGCCTTACCCGGACCGGCTTCGATGAAGCTTTGCATCCCAGTGGCACGGTCTTTGGTGGCAAACAACTGCGCAAAGGCCTGGCGCTCCAGTTCTAGGCCGCTGGCCAGGTCAGTATCCAAGCCGGCATCAATGACAGCCTTGGCGGCTTGGGCGGCCACTGCTGGTCGAGTAGCAAGTTCAGTGGCCAGGGTCAGCGCGCGAGGCAGCACTTGATCATCGGACACGACCTCATTGACTAGCCCGATCGCGAGCGCTTGCGCCGAGCCAATAGTTCGTCCGGTCAAAATCAACTCCTTGGCTCGGGATGAGCCAATCAAGCGCGCCAGACGCTGAGTGCCACCAGCTCCGGGAATGATTCCTAACAAGATCTCCGGCTGGCCAAATTGCGCCCCTTCACCGGCGATGCGAAGGTCCGCACACAGTGCAAGCTCACAGCCCCCACCGAGTGCATAACCGGTTACCGCAGCGATGATCGGTTGTCGGGTTTGCGCAATAGAACTAAAACTAGCTTCCAACTCCGCACCTTCGCGGATGACATCGGCCGAAGTCCAATTGACCATTTCCTTGACATCTGCACCGGCGGCAAAGGCGCGATCATTTCCCGTCATCACAATGGCGCGAACTTTCTCATTGGCGCCAAGGGCCAAGAACTCATCGCGTAGTTCGTTTTGCATCTGACGGTTCAGGGCATTGAGCTTTGGTCGATCTAAAGTCACCGTGGCCACACCAGAGCTATCGTCAATACTGACCCGAACAAACTCGCTCACAAGCCCTCCATCGCTGCACTGGCACATCTCAAGCAAAAAACCACCGGCCATGGTTAGCCGATGGTTTAGAGCCTATCCAGACTTAGGACAAGTCGTGCCACACAAAGCTTGGGGTTGAGATACATGAGTTGGAGGTACCCAGTCGCTCAAGTCCCAATCGGTCACCCGTGGAGTACGTGGCCGTGTGTCGCGACAAGATCGTCGGGTACATCAACTGACTAGTCGAACTCACGTGCATCAGGCCTACGGAGTGACCAATCTCGTGCATGAGGAGTTCGCCGCGTGTTGAGCCGGTGCCAAACCCGGCCTTGAAGTTGCGGTTTTGGGCTGCATTGAGCACTACGAACCCGCGACCTGAAGCACCCATCCAAGGATCTGAGCCGGACTTCCAGTACTTAAAGGCGTAGCCACCGGTGCCGGCAACATAGTTACGACCACTTCGGCCCAACAGGTTGGTCTTGTAGCCAGTCTTGGACTGGTTAGCCCAGGCCACAACGATTTCAGCTGAGCTCTGGCGGTTGTACCAGCTGGTCGAAGTATTGGTTGGCATTTGAGTCGTGGTTCCGGCGTAACGGAAGGTCAAACCAGACACAACGGCGGCGCGGTCAAAGGCTGCGCGAACATCTTTGATTGCAGCCCGTCGCTGGGATGGAGTGCCGGCAGCAAAGCGTGCGTTGACTTGGTACGTGATGGTCTGGCAAGGGTTCCAGCGAGCCACAACCTTGTTGCCATCGGGAAGAGTTTGGGTTGCCAAGGAGTATTGGCTTGCAGAGGCGGATGCGGGAGCGGCGGCTGGCCCAGCAGCAAAGCCAACCACTGAAACGGCGGCGACAAACAGCACGCTTGCCACTTTGGTTGGCTTTCTCATGATGACCTCCTGCGCGGATCCGGTGTGGACCACTACGCAAGAAACATCGGCGCTGGAAAATGCCCGCTTTAAGATCCAGCGGAATTGGTCACTAACTCACCCAAATGGGCTAGTAGGCGCAAGGCAGGCAGGACACAAGCCAGCCGGTCACTTCTAGAACAGCGCGTTGGAAAGGGCCAAACGTCCGATCGGAACAGCCGGATGCTCGGGGCCTAACAGGTCAAACAGGCTCAGGAGATGGGTACGAATCAGGTCCCGGTCTTCGTCAGCGGATCGTTTAAAGGCATCAATGAGCAGATCAAAGCCCTCCCCCGCGCGGGCATGCAGGACCAGCGCGTCGGCGGCCTGAAGGTGAGCCTGGACATCATCGGGATCACTTGCCACCGTGAGGAGAACTTCGCCTAAATCGATGCCTGCCGTGCGCTGCATCAGCAGAACTGTGGCAAGGCCCGCTTTGGCATCTTCATGGTCAGGTTGGCGTATGAGCAGTTGGCGATACAAAGCGATAGCCACATCCAACTCACCGCGGTCAATAGCATCTGCTGCATCGTCTAATTCTGGGTCGGTGATTTCTGGTTCAGGGATTTCATCCAACCCTGACGGGACAACGCCACCTTGTAGTTGACCATCAACGCCCTCCTGCTCTGCCACTTTCAATAACTGATCCAAGACCTGGCGTACCTGTGGTTCGGGCAATGCTCCCTGAAACAGCGGCAGTGGAGCACCGGCTACGACAGCAAACAGCGCGGGAATGCCCTGAACCGAAAAAGCTTGTGCAAGCTTGGGTTCGACATCTACGTCTACTTTGGCCAAAAGCCAGCGGCCGTCGTACTCAGCGACCAATTTTTCGAGAATGGGGCTTAGTTGTTTACACGGCTCGCACCAGGTGGCCCAAAAATCAATAACCACCGGCACGACATAGGAACGCTCCACCACATCAGCGGTAAAGGTTGCTTCGCCGGTGTGAAAAGCAAGCGGCACCGGAACACCAGTTTCCAGCTCCTGTGCTACCTGCTCTTTGGCCTTGGCTTGCGCTTGACGAGCCTGAGCTAAAGCGCCCAGATCCACCACACCGCGAGAATCAAACCCGCCCGGCAGATTGGTCATTGAAAAATCCCCAAAATCTCGTTAGGCCGATGGCACTTTGATGATGAGGGCATCGCCTTGACCGCCGCCGCCACACAGCGCGGCCGCACCGATGCCACCGCCGCGACGTCGAAGTTCCAAGGCCAAGTGCAAAACGATGCGAGCCCCCGACATACCGATGGGATGGCCCAGCGCAATCGCGCCACCATTGACGTTGACCTTGTCCGCAGAAATGCCAAGCTCTTTTGCTGATACCACGCCAACCGCGGCAAATGCTTCGTTGATCTCAACTAAGTCAAGGTCAGCAGGGGTTAGACCCTCGCGGGAAAGTGCCTTTTCAATCGCGCGGGCCGGTTGCTCGTGGAGTGATGGGTCAGGACCGGCCACAACTCCATGAGCTCCAATTTCTGCGATCCAGGACAAACCAAGCTCCTCAGCCTTGTCCTTACTCATCACCACGACCGCGCAGGCTCCATCACTAATTTGGGAGGCCGAGCCAGCAGTAATGGTGCCTTCCTTGGCAAAGGCAGGACGAAGTTTGGCCAAAGACTCCACAGTGGTCTCAGATCGAACTCCTTCGTCAGTGGTGAAGGCAATCGGGTCACCCTTGCGCTGGGGCAACATGACGGGAACAACCTCAGCATCGAACAGGCCCGAAGCAATTGCAGCGGCTGCTCGCTGATGAGAGCGCGCCGAAAACTCGTCTTGCTCTTCCCGGGTCAAGTCGTAGCGAGCGTTGTAATTTTCGGTGGAAACACCCATGGCCAATTGATCAAACGCGCAATAAAGACCATCGTCAGCCATCGTGTCTGTGAGTTTCCAGTCCCCGTACTTGACACCCTCACGCGAACCACGAAGGAAATGTGGAGCATTTGTCATGGACTCCATCCCGCCGGCAACAACGATCTCAAATTCCCCCGCGCGAATGAGTTGATCCGCTAGTGCGATGGCGTCGATTCCGCTTAAGCAGACTTTGTTAAGGGTGAAGGAGGGCACGCTCATCGGAAGGCCTGCTGCTACGCCAGCTTGGCGTGCCGGATTTTGTCCAGCTCCGGTCTGCAGGACTTGCCCCATGATCAGGTAGTCAACCTGTTCTGCGGTTACTGAGGCCTTGTCCAACGCGCCACGGATTGCCACCGCACCCAAGTCGGCCGCACTTTGGCCTTTCAGCGAGCCAAGCAGGCGACCCATAGGCGTTCTCGCGCCGGCCACAATGACGGATGGGGACATAAGGGGGACCTCCTGCTAAGCGTTACGTGCTGAGCCTGACACGATACAGACATGATCCTTCGCATTGATCACGTCGGTATTGCTGTGGCAGACCTCGATGAAGCCATCGAGTTCTACACCTCCACTTTGGGGCTCATTTGTACCCATCGGGAAGAAAATCAGGACCAAGGAGTCAGCGAAGCCATGCTGGCTGGCCCACAAGGAGGCGCGATGGTTCAACTGCTCGCGCCGCTTCGCCCCGACTCCCCCATTGGCAAATTCTTGGACAAGAGCGGACCGGGAATCCAACAAATGGCCTACACCGTGGATGACATCGATGCCACCAGCGCTGATTTGCGCTCCAAAGGGCTGCGGCTTCTCTATGACGAAGCTCGCATTGGCACAGCAGGTTCTCGAATCAATTTTGTGCACCCCAAAGACGCTGGCGGAGTTCTTGTTGAACTTGTTGAACCGGCGGCTTCGCACTAACAACTACACCTGAGCATCCCAATCAATTGCAGGTCGGGTCGGTTCGACGGTGGCAACAATTTCGTTCAATGCTGTCCGTACTTGATTTTCCCCAACCCACAGGTGGACCGCATCGTGCGCGCTCAACTGAGCCTGGATAAGAATCGAAAAACGCTCACGGGCAGCCGGCGGTTGGAGAAACTCATCGCGCTCAGGAACCAAAATTCGCACCGGTCTGCCATCGACTGCCCAACGGTGAAGGTCTTCATTGGTGGTGTAGCGCAATGGCGGCGACAACAAGATTGCTCCCTGCACAGCGGGCAACAAGCCATACTTCAACGCCAGGTCGGTGCCAAAGGACCACCCCAGCAACCAAATCTTGGGCAAGCCAGCATCAACGGCAAACTGCACCGCGGCCTCAACATCGAATCTCTCCCCCTGGGCCTGATCAAAGGCGCCCTGACTGCAACCACGCGGACTGCAGGTGCCCCGCGTATTGAACCTGAGCACATTCAGATCGGCTAGCGCGGGAAGACGAAACGATGCCTTGCGGATCACATGCGAATCCATAAATCCGCCGGCCGTGGGAAGTGGATGCAAGGTGACCAAAGTCGCGCTACCAGGACCATGAACTGGTCGAGCTAGTTCCCCGACTAATTCCAGTCCATCACTGGTGTGCAGCGTGATGTCTTCTCGACGAGCCGGCAGAACCGTACTTGGCGAAATCCCGCTCACTGATTGGTCCGCCGGTTCCAACACGGGCTGTGCCAGTGTCGTCGCTCTTCCATCCCACGATCAAACGGCCACACCACAACATGCGGAGTTGCCGGCCTGATCTCGTGATCACATCCTGGGCATCGGTACACCTTGGTCGATGCAGAACCTGTGATAGTTCGCACCACAAAATCTTCACCGTTCCACGACTGCACGACTTGATTTGATGGGCGCGATTGACTCGAGGATGACTCCAAGGCTCGCTTAGCCCGTCGTGGGCTCATGAGGATTCAGTGAGGAGTTGGTCGATCCCAACCCCGTAGATCGCAGCATCGGTAAGGGCTGAAACCGGCAAGTGGCGGGACAACTGCGTTTTACGAGAGATTTGCTCAAGAACATCGCAAATGGTGTCTGGGGTCGAAAAGTTAGCCAAGAAGGCAATAGGTCCTCGGGGGTAGCCGCAGCCAAGCATCATCGCCGTGTCAACGTCATCTGCGCTGACATAACCTGACGCAACCATGCGGACGGCATCATTGAGATAGGGCGAAAGCAAGCGGCCAACAACCTGACCAGAATCGTCATCACAGATCACTGGAGATGCTGAAGCACCAAGAGCGATGGATTGGCTAATCCGCACCAGCCGATCAGAGCTAAAGGGGGTTGCCGCAATTTCGACGAGTTGCCCCTTTTGATTGGGGAATAACACATGCAGGCCGATGACTTCATCAATACGCGGTCCCATCTGCGTGGCAATGTCGATGGCTCGCTGTACCGGCTTAACGCTAACTAAGACTGGAACACCCTCAGGAACCTGACCGGGGTCAAATTGATCGTAGGAGACCACGTGTGAAGACACCCCAGCCTGCGCGCACAGTTTGACCAGTTCCTCACATTGCATGCCATCGCCGACAAGGTAGACCTGCCTAGGAAGCGTGACCGGCTCGAAATCGGCAGGGGTCAGCTCATCAGGAATAACTCTTCCGGAACCAGGTTTTTCATAGGTGAAGAAACCACGGCCAGACTTTCGACCCAACAACCCGGCAGAAACCATTTCGCGCATTAGGGGCGCCGGAGCGTGAACTTGATCTCGCGATTGAGCAAACAAGACGTCCATAATCTCAAGGCAGACGTCTAAACCAATCAAGTCACACAGCGCAAGCGGACCCATCGGTAGTAGGGCCCCCACTGTCATGGCGGTGTCAATGCCTTCGCGGCTCACCCGAGATTGATCAAAAACATTGACCGCATCGTTGAGGTAGGAAACGAGCAGGGTATTGACCACAAATCCAGCCCGATCACCAACGACCACAGGTGACTTACCGCAGGCTCGAGCCAATTCACTGATGCGACTTACAACCTCTTGCGCTGTCAAGACGGTGCGGACAACTTCCACCAGTTTCATCACCGGGGCGGGATTGAAAAAGTGCATTCCTATGAGGCGATCTGGTCTGGAGGTGGTGGCGGCAATATCTGTGACCGACAAGGAAGATGTGTTGGTAGCAAAAATAGTTTCCGGTGGGCACACAGCGTCCAAGCGCGAAAAGAGATCCTTCTTGATGCTCATCCGCTCCGGCACCGCCTCAATGACGAGATCGGCTGCAGCTAGGTCAGAAAACTCAAGGGTAAAAGAAATTGAATCCACTAAATCTTTGGCATCTTGCTCGCTCATGCGTCCACGGTCCACCGCGCGTTGGGTTGATGAGGTCACAATGGCTCGGCCCCGGTCAAGGGCGCTCTGATCAATTTCTACCGCGATAGTGGCAAGGCCTTGTTTGGCAAAGACTTCAACGATGCCTGCACCCATGGTGCCAAGTCCGACAACACCGACCGTGTTGATCGCTCCCATGAACCCACCATCCCTTCGGTAGGTAGATCTTCCCAGATCCCCTCCACGTGATCAGGTCACCCCGCTAGCGTTAGCTCATGCGATTGATTGTGGCCCGATGCACTGTTGATTACACCGGACGACTCAGTGCCCACTTGCCCAGCGCAACCCGATTAATCGTGGCCAAAGCTGACGGCTCGGTTGCCATTCATGCTGATGATCGCGCCTACAAGCCGCTGAACTGGATGAGTCCGCCATGCCATCTAAGAATCGAAGCCGATGAGGCCGGAACTGGTCTGTGGTCGGTAACTAATAAGGCCGGCGAAGAGTTACGCATTCTCCTCGAAGAGGTCTTCCACGACAGCGAGCACGAACTCGGCACTGACCCTGGGTTGGTCAAGGACGGCGTCGAGGCCCACCTCCAAGAGCTCTTAGCGCTGCACATCAGCTCATTTGGCGAGGGCTTTAGCCTGATTCGTCGTGAATTTCCCACGGCCATCGGACCGGTAGATATCTTGTGTCGAGACGCTCAGGGAGCAACGGTTGCGGTGGAGATCAAACGCCGAGGCGATATTGATGGGGTTGAACAGTTGACTCGTTATTTAGAACTTTTGAATCGAGATCCGCTTCTAGCGCCAGTTCGCGGAATATTTGCAGCACAGGAGATCAAACCGCAAGCACGCGTGCTTGCACAAGATCGTGGCATTGAGTGCCAGGTGATTGATTACGACGTCTTACGCGGTACTGACGATCCAACTGCTCGATTGTTCTAAGCGGTGATTGATGCACCATCGGTCAGCAGAATTGATTCGTAGTGAAAGAGTCGGGATAACTTGGTCACAGCTAATAGCCGGTGAAGCCTTGGTGGAACATCGACTAAAACCACGTCAACGCCCACCAGGTCTGCGCGGCGGCGGGTACCCACTAGGACACCGAGCCCGGCAGCGTCAATGACATCAAGTGCAGAGACATCAAGGCGAAGGTCACCAATGCAATGGTCAACAGCCTCATGTAAGAGGTTTCGCACTTCAGCACTATTTACAGCATCAAGACGATCGGGCAAAACAATCACACCGGAATCGGTGTATCCGTTGCTCATTAGTCTCCTGTCTAAACATCCGGGGGGAAGGATGTCCCAGGTACCTAGAACATCACCGGTGACGCAACTAAGACTGCTCCTAGATCTGCCCTAGGAGTACGACTTAGGTAAAGAAAACTTACGGTTTCTCAGGCAGAAGTTACGCAACGACACGCGTGTGACAGGTGAGACAATTTCTAACCGATATCGGGGTCAGGGCTGCGGACCACGGATGCACCCAAGGCATTCAACGATTCAACAAAACCTGGGTAGCCGCGATCAAGGTGATGGACCTCAGAAATGGTCGTTATTCCGTCAGCCACTAGGCCAGCAAGAACTAAACCGGCCCCAGCCCTGATGTCGGTGGCGCGAACCGGAGCACCGGAGAGCTCAGGTCGGCCACGGACCACAGCATGATGCCCGTCCGTGCGGATCAAGGCGCCAAGCCTGACCATCTCATTGACGAACATGAAACGCGCTTCAAAAACGTTTTCGGTGATCATCGCCGTGCCCTCACTGATGCTGGCAAGGGCAATGATCATTGGCTGCAGATCAGTGGGAAAACCTGGGTAGGGCAAGGTGGCAACATCGACTGCCTGCGGGCGAGATGACATCCGCACCCGGAAGCCATCAGCGACTTCATCGATAACAGCCCCGCAGGCGTGCAACTTTTCCAGGGGCAACTCCAGGTGGTCGATCCGTCCACCATGAATAGTGATGTCCCCTTGGGTCAGCACGGCACCCACCGCCCAGGTTCCTGCAACTACACGATCTGGCACCGCCGTGTGATCCACACTGGAAAGGGCATCAACACCCTCAATAGTTAGCGTTGAGCCACCAACGCCCTCAATACTTGCGCCCATAGCAATGAGCATTTGACACAAATCAACAATTTCTGGTTCGCGAGCTGCGTTGTCGATGACCGTGACACCGCTCGCCAGCACAGCTGCCATCACCACATTTTCAGTGGCGCCCACGCTGGGGAAATCAAAGGCCACATGCGCGCCGGTTAGTCCTTGAGGCGCTCGCGCCAACAGGTAGCCATGTTCGCTTTGAATGTCTGCGCCGAGCTTGGTCAGCCCCTCAATGTGCATGTCCAAGCCTCGAGAGCCAATGGCGTCCCCGCCCGGTAAGGCCACATCAGCCAGACCGCAGCGGGCAATCAGTGGACCCAGCACACAAATTGATGCTCGCATCTTTCGCACTAGGTCATAATCCGCCTGATGATGCAAAGTCTGCGGGACTGAAATTGTGACCAGCTGCTGCTCAACATCATGTCCCACATCACAGCCTAGGCGCCTCAACAGTTCCGCCATGATGTCAACATCAAGGATGTTGGGCACCCCTTGGATGGTCGTCGTTCCTTGGGCAAGCAATGCAGCAGCCATCAACTTCAACACCGAATTCTTGGCACCTGTGACCGATACCTCGCCGATCAGGCGCGCTCCCCCGGTTACTTCAAAACGCTCAGCCACAGTGTCCACGCCAACGATGGTACGCGCCACGGTTCTGCAAATGCGGTTGGAACGATCTAGAGTGGTGACATGGTCAATCTCACCCAGATCTATACCCGCACCGGAGACGATGGCACCACCGCGCTGGGCAACTTCGCTCGCGTGCGTAAGGATGACTCACGCTTGGTGGCCTACGCCGACGTTGACGAAGCCAACAGTTCCATCGGAGTTGCCATTTCACATGGTGAGCTCTCTGAGGATCTAGCACAGCTGCTGACCCGAGTTCAAAATGAACTCTTTGATGTTGGTGCCGACCTGTGTACACCGATCATTGAAAACCCAGCACACCCACATTTGCGCGTGACTCAGGTCTACATTGATGACCTTGAGGTGGCTTGCGATAGGTACAACACTCAGCTCGAACCCTTGAACTCGTTTGTCCTGCCAGGCGGGACTCAAACCGCGGCTGCTTTACATCTGGCTCGAACCATTGTTCGCAGAGCTGAACGTTCAGCCTGGACGGCAAAATCCGAGCACCTTGATTCGGTCAACGAGTTGACGGCGACTTACCTCAATCGCCTCAGTGACTTACTTTTCATTCTGGCCCGGGTGGCAAATACTCAAGCCAACGGTGACGTCCTGTGGCAGCCAGGGTCAGACCGGACTCGCTAAGTAACCAGCGTTAGAGCGAGGCGACGCGAATGCGCGTTTCGGCGCGGTCCAGATCATCTTGCGACCCACTTTGACGAGCTCTGGCCGCAGCTGCCTCGGCGCGCTGAACATCAATTTCGGAGGCAAGTTCAGCTGTTTCGGCCAAGATCGAGACTCGATTTTCACTCACCGAGAAGAAGCCACCGTGGACTGCGGCTTCAATCGTGCCGTCGGTGGCTCGAATGGTCACCGAGCCATCCACAAGGATCCCCAATACGGGCTGGTGGCCAGGAAGAACTCCAATATCGCCATCCAACGTGCGGGCCAGCACCAATGATGCTTCACCCGACCACACAGCGCGGTCAGCGGCCACAAGTTCTACTTGCAAGGTTGCCATGGAGTTCCTCCCTTCGACGTCGTGAAGACTAATTAGTCGTTCAGTGCTGCAGCGTTACGTTCCACATCTTCGATGCCACCGCACATGAAGAACGCCTGCTCTGGCAAGTGGTCAAACTCGCCATCGGTCAAAGCGCGGAACGAGGTCAGCGTCTCCGACAGTGGCACGAATGAACCAGGCTGACCGGTGAAGGCTTCAGCCACGAACATGTTCTGCGAAAGGAATCGCTGAATACGACGGGCACGGCCCACGAGGATCTTGTCTTCTTCGGAGAGTTCATCGATACCAAGAATGGCGATGATGTCCTGGAGGTCCTTGTAGCGCTGCAGGATTTCCTTCACGCGCTTGGCGATGGAGTAGTGCTCATCACCAATGTAGTTCGCGTCCAGGATTCGCGACGACGAGTCCAATGGGTCCACCGCAGGGTAAATACCGAGCTCGGAAATTGGACGGGACAACACCGTGGTCGCGTCAAGGTGCGCGAACGTGGTGTGCGGCGCGGGGTCAGTGATGTCGTCAGCAGGGACATAAATGGCCTGCAACGAGGTGATCGAGTTACCACGCGTGGATGTAATGCGCTCCTGAAGCACACCCATTTCGTCAGCCAAGGTGGGCTGGTAACCCACAGCTGATGGCATACGGCCGAGCAGGGTCGAAACCTCTGAACCGGCCTGAGTGAAACGGAAAATGTTGTCGATGAACAACAACACGTCCTGCTTCTGCGCGTCTCGGAAGTACTCGGCCATGGTCAACGCGGTCAAAGCCACGCGAAGACGCGTGCCCGGCGGCTCGTCCATCTGGCCGAAGACCAGTGCGGTCTTTTCAATAACGCCGGACTCAGTCATTTCACCGAAGAGGTCATTACCTTCACGGGTTCGCTCACCCACACCGGCGAACACCGACACACCACCGAAGTTTTCAGCAACTCGGTAAATCATTTCCTGAATCAAAACGGTCTTACCCACACCGGCACCACCGAACAGACCGATCTTTCCTCCCTTTACGTAAGGGGTCAGAAGGTCAATGACCTTGATACCGGTCTCGAAGGTTTCCGTCTTTGACTCGAGCTGGTCGAAGGGAGGAGCCTGGCGGTGGATTCCCCAACGCTCCTTGATGTCTAGGGATGCAGTGGGAACGTCCAACGATTCACCCAAAGCGTTGAATACGTGTCCCTTAGTGACATCGCCAACCGGAACCATGATGGGGTTGCCGGTGTCGCGCACCTGGGTTCCACGCACCAGACCGTCGGTGGGCTGCATCGAAATCGCGCGCACCATGTTGTCACCAATGTGCAGGGCGACCTCAAGGGTCAGAAGGCGAGTTTCACCGCCGATCTCTACGTCGAGCTGAAGCGCATTGTTCAACGATGGCATCGACTCGAGTGGGAACTCGACGTCAACGACCGGACCGGTGACGCGTGCGACGCGGCCGACTCCAAGTGCTGTGGCAGTGTTTTCCGTGGTGGCAGTCATGTTGCTTCTCACTCGCTCCCTGCGGTGGCATCAGACAGGGCGTCTGCACCACCGACAATTTCGCTGATTTCTTGGGTGATTTCGGCCTGGCGGGCCGCGTTAGCCGCTCTCACGAGCGACTTGATCAGTTCTTCTGCATTGTCGGTGGCCGACTTCATGGCCCGACGACGTGCAGCGTGCTCAGATGCTGCTGCTTCCAGCAAGCAACTGTAAATCAGTTGTGCAACATACTGCGGAAGTAATGCATCAAGCACTGCTTCCGCTGAGGGTTCAAAGTCATATAGTGCGATCGCACCAGTGGGTGCTTTTTCCGTGTCAGGGGCAACCACTGCAAGTGGCAAAATCCGCAGAACGGCGGCTTCTTGAATTCCCATGTTGATAAAGCGCGTGTAGACAACGTGAATTTCGTCTACGCCACCCTCGCCCGCATCGGTGTTGTACGCCGCCAGCAAAGCATCTGCGATCTCTCGCGCCTGCTCGTAAGTAGGAGCATCTGTTTGACCCGTCCAACTACCGGCAATAGGCCGGTTGCGGAAGGAATAGAAGCCCAGAGCCTTACGACCAAACAGATAGTTGACGACTTCTTGGCCACCTTCTTCGACCAACAGGCGACTCAAAGCCTCGGCTTCTTTCAAGGCGTTGGTGGAGTACGCGCCAGCCAATCCACGGTCAGAGGTGACGACCAAGACCGCGGCACGCTTGGATTCCACACCCGAGACCAGCAATGGATGATCAATGCTGGCTGCTTGTGACGCAGCAGCACTAACAGCACGACGAAGCTCGACCGCG
>Ga0114958_10001187_pt1 | contig 20853 bp, 20 predicted proteins | sample C_130208_EF_Meta_FD_89577 | JGI IMG/M metagenome (GOLD analysis project Ga0114958, IMG submission 89577) | Freshwater microbial communities from Lake Croche, Canada to study carbon cycling - C_130208_EF_MetaG | ecosystem: Environmental > Aquatic > Freshwater > Lake | place: Lake Croche, Canada...
AAAGAAATTATTTTGTTTAATTTGGAATTTTTGGAATCCTACTTCTTTCACTGTTATGTCTAAAACATTGGTAGTGCGTAAAAAGAAATCAAAAAATGGTTTTAAGTCCTTGCCAGCAGCAGTACTAAATAATTTTTCAACATCCATAGTCGTTACAAAATTATCATAAGTAAATTGCGGGTCGGTAGATAATTTCTTTAAAGTAGGAAAAAAAATCTCATCTCCAATTAAGTATCTTAAACTATGCATGAAAAAAGATCCTTTACCATAAATATCTCCACCTGAATACACTTCCTCTTCAGTGATTTCATCACCTGCTGTAACAATGGCTTTTTTATTTTTTGAATTACGTCTATGGCCTGCTATTATTTCATCATAAGCAGCTTGACCCCCAATTTCTAACATCGCTAATGCTTCTGCATACGTACCTATTCCTTCTTGGATCCACATATGGCCCCAGTCCTTATTGGTTACTTTATTGGCCCACCATTCGTGTGCATATTCATGAAATAAATTGTCTGAATATTCTTGCCCATTAATAGTCTTATATCTAAACTTATTATCAAAAGTAATCATGGTTTGATGCTCCATTCCAGAGTTAGGCACTTCAGCAATCCCAATTTTTTCTTTTGCCCAAGGGTATTCACCAAAGTACTTCTCTAGAATTTGATTATCTCTTTTTTTTGTTTCAATGACTTTTTTAGCATGCATTGTATCTACCTCTAAAACATAATACTGAATAGGAACTTTATTGCCAAGTATAGTAGTTAATTCGTCTTTATACACTTTATACTTTCCAACATTAAATACAATACAATAGTTGCTAATAGTATAATTTGTTTTCCAATGATAGGTAGACTTATTTTTTTTAGTATTTACATTCATTAATAAGCCAGGGCCAGCAACTACTAAATGAGAAGGCACGGTTATTTTCAAATCGGCTCCCTCATTGGGCTCATCGCTAGGATGATCTTTGCAAGGGTAATACATTTTTCCACCTTCACCTTGAATGTTGATAGATATCCAGTCGTAACCTGCGCTATCTTTTTTCCAAGTGAACCCACCATCCCAAGGTGGCTTAACTGCCACTGGGGGTATACCATTATATTCTATAAATACTTTTTGATTACCCACTGCAAAACCATTTGTAGCAGTTATAAATATTTTATCATCATGTTGATAGAAAGAGACTGGTTTATTATTCACTTTAATTTTAGTTACCTTATATAAATGAATTAAATCAAGTAAAATAGTATCTGTTTTTTTAGACAAATTCAAACTTACTTCAGTAGATCCACTAATAGATTGTTTGGCAATATCTACTTCAAGTGCAATGGTATAGTGTCTTATATCCATGATGGCTTGTAAGGGATGCAATTTACCTCCTGAGGTAAGGTATAGAATATCTCTGCTATTAATATTATCATCATTTTGACTGAATGCCTGCAGGGATATTGATGTTAAAATTAAAATAGACAGCAACTTGAAAATATTTACACTGAACTGCTTTAGTTGAATACTTAATTTCATTTATTTAAATTTTTGGATTATTTGAAATTTTAATAGCTAAATATAATTTTTTTAGCGCAGTACTTCTTCATTTAACGCAGAATACTTTTTGAACTTTCTACAATGTACTTTTCTACCAAATTATACTTAAGTTAATGGCATTCAATTATTTACATTCATTATCAGCTGAAGTATTTCAATTTTTATACTAAAAGAGCGCTTTTTATAAACTACCTTCGCAACACATTTAAGCTATATGACATTTCAAAATTTAAATTTAAATACCTCATTATTAAGAGCCTTAGAAGATTTAGGTTTTATAGAGCCCACTACTATCCAGCACAGGGTTTTTCCTATAGTAATGTCGGGTAGAGATGTATGTGGTATTGCACAAACTGGAACAGGAAAAACATTTGCTTATTTATTACCTTGTTTAAGACAATGGAAATTTGATAAAAACAAGGATCCTCAAATTTTAGTTTTAGTACCCACCAGAGAACTGGTGGTGCAAGTGGTGGAAGCAGTTAATAAATTAACACCCTATATGAGTGTTAATGTAGTGGGTGTATTTGGAGGCGTGAATATTAATACCCAACAAATTGCATTAGAGTCAGGTGCAGATATTTTAGTATCCACACCAGGTCGTCTATTTGACTTAATCATGAATGGTGCTTTCAAAACTAAAATGATTAAAAAACTAGTTATTGATGAAATGGATGAAATGTTGAACTTAGGTTTTAGAAAACAAATCACCAATATTTTAGAATTACTTCCCGCGAAAAGACAGAACTTACTTTTCTCAGCTACCATTACCGATGATGTTGAAAAATTAATGAATGATTATTTTAGTGCCCCAGTAAGAGTAGAAGCTGCACCCACTGGTACACCTCTTGAAAATATTATTCAACATGCCTATGATGTTCCTAATTTTAATACCAAGGTTAATTTATTAGAGCTTTTATTAAGTTCGAACGAGGCCATGACCAAGGTGCTCATATTCGCGGCTACAAAGGCTTTAGCAGATCAGCTCTACGAAAAATTAAATGAAAAATTTCCTGAAAAAGTAGGGGTAATTCATTCTAATAAAGAACAAAATCACCGTTTTAATACCGTAAAACAATTTAAAGCAGGAGTATATACTTATTTAATTGCTACCGATGTGATGGCAAGAGGTATTGATGTGGCTGAAGTAACGCATGTCATAAATTTTGATACCCCAGATGTACCAGAAAATTATATTCACCGCATAGGTAGAACAGGTAGAGCCGACAAAAAAGGTATTGCAATAACTTTTATTACAGAAAAAGAAAAAGTATTACAGAAGGCTATTGAAACTTTAATGAAGCAAGAAATTCCTATGTTAGCGCTTCCTTCGGATTTAGAAATTTCAGAAATACTTACAGAAGACGAGAAGCCAAAAGTTCGTATGAAGATTATTCAAATCAAAGTTTCTAAAAAAGAAGAATCGGGCCCAGCATTTCACGAAAAATCGGCTAAGAACAGCAAGGTAAATGTTCGTAAGAATAGGAAAGAGATTATGCAGAAAAAATACGGCAAACCAATTACAAAAGGTGGCAAGAAGTAAAACTATACCCTTTCAGTAATTGAAAAGAAGAAGTTTCCTTCAATCTGTGCATTTTCATCACTATCACTTCCATGAACAGCATTTTCTCCCATAGAAGAAGCATATTTCTTTCTGATAGTTCCTTCTTCTGCTTGTTCAAAATTGGTAGCTCCAATTAATTTTCTAAAATCTGCAACTGCATTTTCCTTTTCTAATATGGCAGCTACAATAGGGCCAGAACTCATAAATTCAACTAATTCACCATAAAAAGAGCGTTCTTTATGCATTTCGTAAAATAGACCCGCTTGTTCAGCTGATAATTTTGTCCATTTCATAGCTTTTATACTGAAACCTGCCTTTATAATTTGGTCTAAGATTGCTCCTGTATAGCCTTTTGAAGTAGCATCTGGCTTAATCATGGTAAATGTACGATTCATAGTAAAGTTTTATAAGTTTCTAAATCAAGGCTCGAAATTACTAAAAAACATCTGATTTATATTAAATTTGTAATCTTATGCAATCAATTGAACAATTTTATTCTATTCTAAATCAACCTTTTAAGGCGGTCATAACCTCACATCAAAAGCCAGATGGCGATGCGATGGGTTCAAGTTTGGGACTTTACCATTTTTTAAAGCAGTTGGGACACGAGGTAACTGTAATTTCCCCCACCAATTGGGCTACTTTTTTAGATTGGATGCCAGGCACGGAAAATGTTATTGACTTTGAAACCCAAAAAGAAAAGGCCACTAATATCATAAAAGATGCCGATTATGTATTCTGTTTAGATTTCAATATTCTACACAGAACCAAGCACTTAGAACCCATCATTAAAGAAGCAAAAGCGCTTAAAATATTAATAGACCATCATCAACAGCCCGATACTCCTTCATTTGCTTATGGTATAAGTGATGTAATGATGAGTTCTACCTGTGAAATGATCTATAATTTCATTGTAGAATCGGGGCATAGTAATTTAATAAACTTAGATATTGCTACTTGTTTATATACAGGACTAATGACCGATACGGGATCATTCCGTTTCCCTTCAACCACCGCATCTGTTCATAAAATAGTTGCACATTTAAAAGAGCTTGGACTTCAACATTCATTGATTCATGAAAAAATATATGATAACTCTTCAGAAGGAAGGTTAAAGTTTATGGGAAACGCATTTTTAAACAGAATGACTGTTATGCCTGAACTAAATACAGCCTTCATGGCCATTCCTAAAACTGATATATACAAGTTCGACTTAAAAACAGGGGATACTGAAGGTTTGGTTAATTATTTGTTATCAATTGAAGGTATTAAAATGGCAGCCATTGTAATTGACAGAGAAGAAGAAAGAAAATGGAGCTTTAGGAGCAAAGGTAACTTTGATGTTAATATATTTGCACGAACACATTTTGAAGGAGGAGGGCATGCCAATGCAGCTGGTGGAAGGTCTTCAAAAAGCGTGGAAGAAACTGCAATCGATTTTAAAACAATTATATTAGAATATAAATCACAATTAACACAATTAAAATAAAAATGATAAAATCAAGTTTAAAGTTAGTGGCTGCTATTGTCTTGTTTGCAAGTTGTAATCAATATGAAAAAGCCCCCTCTGGTATGCCTTACAAAATTACACATGGTGCAGGTAATGAAAAATTATTGCAACAAGGCCAGTTTGTGAAATTGAATGTAGAGTACAAGTTAAAATCTAAAGACACCACTTTAAGTTCAACTTTTGGTGTTATACCAGTTTATTTCCCAATTGATACTGCTCGTTTAGGTAAGTATACTTTTACTGAAGTTATTATGAAATGTAGAAAAGGTGACAAAGTTGACTTCTCCTTAAGCATTGATACTTTAGTAAGTATGAAAGTTTTACAATTAAATGAAGTTTTCAAAACAAAAGATATCATTATTGGTAAAGCAGAAATAGTTGATGTATTTACTGATGTTAAATTAGTAGATGCCGATTATAAGAAAGAACAAGAAAAAGAAAAAGCAAAAGAGATTGGTATTATTGCTGCCTATTTAGCAAAAAATAAAATTACTGCGGTGCAATCTCCAGAAGGAGTATTTGTAGTAACTAAAGAAGCAGGAGATGCTGCTAATAGAGTTGATTCTACAAAAATTGCAAGTGTATTTTACAAAGGATATACATTAAAAGGAGAAGTGTTTGATTCAAATATCAAACCTAACGACCCTGCAGCCAAACCATATGATGTAAAAGTTGGTACAGGTAGTGTTATCCCAGGTTGGGACATTGGATTAAAATATTTTGGTAAAGGCGGTAAAGGCGTTTTATATATACCTGCTATGTTAGCTTATGGCCCACAAGCAAATGGTGTAATAAAAGCATATGATAACCTGGCTTTTGATATTGAAATTAAAGATGTAACAGCTGCTCCAAAGGCCGGAACTATTGCTCCACCTCCACCACCAGTAGCAAAATAATTTAATACAAATAGAATTTAATAAATGCTTCTCCTAATAAGAGAAGCATTTTTATTTTAGGTAGGGTAGTAATTGAACAATTTCAAATGCTTCTTTAACATCATGCACTCTTAAAATATTTGCGCCATTTAACAAAGCCGCTGTATTAGCAACAGTTGTAGCATTTAGGGCATCTTTTGATTCAATACCAAGTGTTTTATATAAACTTGATTTTCTAGAAACACCTAATAAAATGGGATGGTTTAAAATTTTTAATGAATCTAATTTTTTTACTATTTCGAAATTTTCTTTTACTGATTTTCCAAAACCAAAGCCAGGGTCCATGACCCAATTTTCAATACCATAGCTAATTAATAATTTCTTTTTGGCTTCAAAATATGAAATGATCGATTCAATGATATTATCTCTTGGTTCAATTTTATGCATGGAATCAAGACCGCCTGTTAAATGCATACCAATATATCCCGCATTGAACTTTGAGACAGTTGTCAAAATATTTTCATCAAAAACACCACAGCTTATATCATTAATAATATGTGCCCCCGCTTTTAAAGCTGCTTCTGCCACTGACGCATAAAAAGTATCTGCCGAAATAAGCAAATTGGGATAGGTACTAGAAATGGCTTCAATAATTGGAACTATTCTTTGAATTTCAATTTCAGCACCCTCCATTTGGGCACCTGGCCTAGTACTTTGAGCCCCAATATCTATTATGGTTGCACCATCTTTTATAAATAGACCCGTTTGATTTAAAGCCGAATCAATATTTGAATGTCTACTAGCTTCATAAAAAGAATCAGGGCTTAGATTTAATATACCCATTACCTGAGGGTTATTAATATGCCATTCTAAATGCTTGGCTGGTAATTTAAACATGGTTTTAATTTAAGCTTATTTGATTATCTTGCAGTGGTTCAAAGATATTAATTAACAAAGTAATCGGACGAAATTTAATGAGTCAAACTTCTGCACAATTTGATCAAGCCATTGCTTCTTGCAGTGATATTTTTATTAAAAAAACAAAGGACTATGGCACTGCCTGGAGAGTTTTAAGAATAATCTCTGTGGTAGATCAAATCTTTATTAAGGCCTTACGTATTAGAACTATTCAAGATTTAGGAACCCAGAAAGTAGAAGACAATATTCAATCTGAATTCAAGGGTATTCTTAACTATGCAGTAATTGGTTTAATTCAATTAAAATTGGGCAACCCTAAAGTAAACGAGCTTCCTGTTGATCAAGTTCAAAGTCTTTACCAAGAAAATGTACTCATCGCTAAAACCACCATGCTAGATAAAAATCATGACTATGGAGAAGCTTGGAGAGATATGAGCCAAGAAAGTTATGCCGATTTAATTTTAATGAAATTAATGCGCATTAGACAAATTTTAACCAACGATGGAAAGACACTTATTAGTGAAGGTATTGATGCAAATTTTGTAGATATCTTAAACTATGCTGCTTTTGCACTCATACAAATGGCAGAAGGTAAACATTAACATATAAGGTATGCAAAACTTCCTTAAAATTTTACGTTGGTCAGTTGGTCTTTTGTTTATTTTCTCTGGCTTAATAAAAGCAAACGACCCCTTGGGCCTTAGCTATAAAATGCAAGAATTTTTTGATGTTTGGGGAATAGCATTTTTATCTGATTATACTTTAGGTTTTGCTTTAGTGATGAACACCCTTGAAATTGTTGCTGGTATTGCTCTAATTATACAATATCCATATAAACAAACGCTATGGTTATTGTTAGGACTTATTGTGTTTTTTAGTTTTCTAACTGGTTATGCCTTATTTTCTGGAAAAATTAAAACCTGTGGTTGTTTTGGAGACTGCATTCCTTTGACACCCAAAACTTCCTTTATCAAAGACATCGTACTTTTAATTTCCATAGTTATTTTACTTATCTATCATAAAAAAACCAAGTTAAATACAAATAAATACTTAGGTATTTTTGTTTTACTACTTACTAGTTCAGCAGTAGGCTATGGTCAATATTATGTAATGGCTCATTTACCTGTAATTGACTGCCTGCCTTATAAAGTGGGTAATGATATTGTAGATAAAATGAAAGAACCTGAAGGGGCAATAAAAGATAGCATTTCTATTCAAATGGAATTTGAAAAAGCTGGAAAAACTTATTTTTTTGATGCGAATCATTTTCCTGAAAATTTTGATTCTAGCTACAAATATAAAAACAGAAAAGAGGTATTAGTAAGTAAGGGCAATGGACTTCTCCCTGCTATTGTGGATTTTGAAATTACTAATTCAAAAGGAATAGATACCACTAAGCAATTATTTGCTACCGAAATTCCTTATGTATTGGTTTTCACTGGTAAAATAGATGCGAATGTTCCATGGGAGAATTTACTAAGTTCATTGCATAAAAAATATAAGCTAGTATATATAGTTACTGCCGATAAAACAGGCGCTCAACAATTTTTAGCTAAAGAAAATATTTTAATAGGGGATATTACCATGCTTAAAACAGCCGCCCGTGTTTGGCCAAGTATACTTGTCATGAATGGTTCAACCATCATGCAGAAAACAAGCTACATCGATTTCTTAGGAAAGTAAAACTTATTTAATAATGACTTCAGTGATGGTATTTTCACCCATCTTCTCATTCACCCTTTCTATAATTTGAAGTTTTTGAAAACCTAATTCATTCTTTAAAGGGCCTACACTGGTTTGTATAAATAACTTCTGATTAAATATGTAAATTTTATCGGTATACTTAGAAATAGTCACCCCCATTAATTCTAACCAAACATCTTCTATTTGTGCAGAACGAATGCCATTTTTTAGTTTACTTCCTTGTACAAATTGATGAAGAGCTTCACCTAATTTAAATGTTCCCATAGAAAGCACAATTTAGGACTAATTATAGTTCTATCAACTGATAATCTACTAAATATTTTCCTAATAAATTATCCATACGATCCTTATGTGTATCTGTAATAAATACTTGACCATCTGTGGAATGACTTACCCAGTCTAGTAATTGAATCATTCTTTGTTCGTCTAATTTCTCAAAAATATCATCCATTAATAAAATAGGAGAGAAGCCTTTATGTCTTTTGATGCAATTCCATTCAGCCAATCGTATAGCAAATAATAAACTTTTTCTTTGCCCTTGAGAGGCTTCTTGTTTAAAGGGTTGTCCTTGAATAGTTATGATTAAATCATCTTTATGTATACCCACTGTAGTTCTTTGAAGCACACAGTCTTTTGAATAAGCTTCCTCTAATAAATTATTAAATGAATGCGTATGCAATTTAGATTCATATTCAATATGAATTTTATCATTGTTTCTAGCTAAGTGATTATACAATACTAATATCTCTGGTAACAAGTCATCTAATAATTGTTTTCTGTATGTATATATAGGCAGTCCATTTTCTATCAATTGTACATTCAATGTTTCTAATAAAAGAGAATCAATACTGCCTATCTCCGCTGCTTGTTTCAATAAACTATTTCTTTGCAGCAATATTTTATTATACTGAATTAAATATTTTAAATAGTCGGGATAAATTTGACAAAGTAAACTATCCATTAATTTCCTACGTTCCTCACTACTACCTGTAATTATTTGAACGTCGTCCGGGGCTATCATAACACAAGGAATTTTGCCTAAATGTTGTGATAGTTTTGTATAAATAATTTCATCAAAATAAAATTCCTTTTTTAAAGTTTCGCGAATAATACAAGTAATAGGAACTATAGTTTTGTTAATGGTATACATACCTTCTATGCGCAAACCCTCATAAGCATGGTGAACATTTTGAGCATCGGGCCTATTAAAATAACTTTTAGTAAAGGATAAATAATAAAGTGCATCTAAGACATTGGTCTTACCAGTACCATTACTGCCCACGATACCCACAATACGGCTCGTAAATTCAAATTGCTTTTGAACATAATTCCGAAACTGGACTAATGTAAGTTGTTGAATGCCCACCATGACTGCAAAATACAAAGGGATTGGTTTACTCCCTTTAAAATTCAAGAAAAGGACGTAATTTTATTAAAATTTTATAGCATGACGCTTATTAGTGAGCAACAGCTTCCCAGTATTGTAAAAAGACTGGCCCATCAGATTTTAGAAACTTATCCTGGTTTAACCAATGCTGTTATTGTTGGTTTACAGCCAAGAGGAGTCTATTTAAGCGACAGAATTGTTGCTGCTTTACACCAAGAATTAAGTGCTGAAAAAGTACAATATGGTAAATTGGATATCACATTTTATAGAGATGATATCAGAAGCGATTTACATATAGCCAAGGCCACCGACTTACCTTTTAGCATTGAAGGTAAAACGGTAATTTTAATTGACGATGTACTATTTACAGGTAGAACCATAAGAGCTGCTCTAGATGCCTTACTTTCTTTTGGCAGACCCTCCAAAGTAAGTTTATGTGTACTTGTAGACCGCAAACCCAGTAGGGAATTACCTATACAACCCGACTTTACTGGTAAAGAAATGGTAGATATTAGTCCTTACAAGGTAAAAGTGAGGTGGAAAGAGAATGATGGGGTAGATGATGTTATTTTATTGGTTGATTAGAAAAATTACTTTAATTTTGTTCTTTAATGGCACTAACTACCAAACATCTTCTTGGTATCAAGGACCTCAAAAATGAGGATATCCAACTTATTTTATCTACCGCTACTCAATTCAAAGAAGTATTACAAAGACCTGTAAAGAAAGTTCCGAGTTTAAGAGACTTTACTATCGTGAACCTTTTTTACGAGAATTCAACTAGAACAAGAATTTCTTTTGAACTAGCTGAAAAACGTTTATCTGCTGATGTAGTAAACTTTACCGTATCTAATTCTTCTGCTGCAAAAGGAGAGACCTTATTAGATACTGTAAATAATATTCTTAGCATGAAGGTTGATATGGTGGTTATGCGACATAGCGCTTCAGGAGCACCCCATTATTTAGCTAAACATATTAATGCAGCAATTATAAACGCAGGGGACGGTATTAACGAACATCCAACCCAAGCATTACTGGATGCTTTTTCAATGCAAGAAAAGACAGGAAAATTAGCTGGCTTAAAAGTGGCCATTATTGGCGACATTATGCATAGCAGGGTTGCACTCAGTAATATTTATTTACTCAAGAAAATGGGCGCTGAAGTTATGGTCTCTGGGCCACCCACTTTAATACCTACATATTTACAAAAAGCCATGGATCTACGTGTGGAATATAATATTGATAAAGCCTTAGCTTGGTGCGATGTAGCCAATGTGCTTAGAATTCAATTAGAGAGGCAAAATCAGCCTTTATTCTCATCCTTGAGAGAATATAACCTAGCTTATGGTATTACAAAACATAGACTTGATAAACTCAATAGGGAAATAGTCATCATGCACCCTGGACCCATTAATAGAGGTGTTGAAATAGATAGCAATGTGGCAGATAGTACACATTCAATCATTTTAGACCAGGTTGAAAACGGTGTGGCAATAAGAATGGCTTGTTTATACCTTCTAACTGGTAGATCCAACCCTTCTTAAATACTTAACTTTCTAAGTCTCTTTTTTCCTAACTATTTTCTTACTTTTAAGCCATGCAAAGAATCTGCTTATTTCCTGGAACATTTGATCCTGTAACTTTAGGACATATCGATATTATAAATAGATCATTACCCTTATTTGATAAAGTAGTGGTTGGTATTGGTATCAATGCATCCAAGGACCCAATGTTTACTGCAGATCAAAGAAAACAATGGTTTGAAGAAATTTATAAAGACCAACCTCAAGTAGAAGTTGCTATTTACGATGGACTTACCGTAAAATTTTGTCAATCTATTGGTGCTAAATTTATTTTAAGAGGCATTCGCTATGTAAGCGATTTTGAATATGAAAAAACCATTGCTGATGCAAATCGCACAATGGATAGACATATTGAAACAATCTTCTTAACAGGAGAGCCAAAATACACTTCTGTAGCCTCTACCATTGTGAGAGATATTATAAGAAACGGGGGAGACGCTTCTCCTTTTTTACCTGAAGCTGTTATTAAAAGTTTGCATAAATAAAATACCTACTGGTTTATTTTTAATCGATAGGCTTCAATTACTTCTAGTATAGTTGGATAGGTGTTTTCTAAACAATGTTTAGCTGTAGCTAAAGAATGCCATTCAATTTTTTCAATATCTTCTGTGGTTTGAGGAATGCCTTCTTGCATATCTGCAATTGTCATATGGAACCAATAACTTCTTTTCGTGACTTCTTCGTTTAAGTAAGTATCAAAATAAGTATGGTTGGTGAATGTTAATAATTCATGTAAACGGATGGAATGAATACCCGTTTCTTCTTGTACTTCTCTAATAGCACATGTTTGTATAGTTTCTCCCTCGTCTAATTTCCCCTTGGGTAAATCCCAAAAACCCCTTCTAAATATCCATAAAATTTGTCCATGCATATTGGTCACTAAGCCTCCTGCTGCTATTATTTGTTTGGGCATAAAAATGTGTATAGTATTTAGTAAGTCCTGAAGTGATTCTAGCAATTTGACTTTAAATTTGCAAGAAGAAATTTAATCTATGACAAATCAGAAAGCCGTTGCTGAAAAACTACTCCAAGTAGGTGCTGTAAAATTAAGCCCAAATAATCCATTTACATGGGCAAGTGGCTGGAAAAGTCCTATTTATTGTGATAATAGAAAAGTTTTGTCTTTTCCTTATGTACGCGATTTTATTAAAAGTGAAATGTGTAATGTTATATTTGAAAAATTTGAGGGTGCCGATATGTTAGCTGGGGTGGCTACAGCAGGTATTCCCTGGGGTGCCATGGCAGCTGATCAACTTAAACTCCCTTATATATATGTAAGACCTAAACCCAAAGAACATGGCTTAGGCAATCAAATTGAAGGCGCCTATGACACTACTAATAAAATTTTAGTCATTGAAGATTTAATCTCTACTGGAAAAAGTAGTTTACAAGTAGTGGATGTTTTAAGAAATGAAGGTCTTGATGTAGTGGGCATGGTATCTATTTTTAATTATGGATTTACTTTAGCAGACGAAGCCTTTAAAGCAGCAGGTGTTCCTTATTATTCTTTAACTAATTATGCAAGCTTAATTGACTTAGCCGTTGAAAAAGGAGAAGTGGATAGCAAAACCCAAGAAACATTAATGCAGTGGAGAGAAAGTCCTAGTACTTGGAATATTTAAATAATTGAAACAAGCTATTTCACTCGTTATTTCACTAGTTATTTCAGGATAGAAGCTCCTAAATTTAATTTTTGATTTGTCTCAAAATTAATAGGTATAGTTTTAGTAAAAATGCCTTTTGTGACAGTCGCATATCCTTTAATTCCAATTTTCATAGGTTTATTAAATAAAATATCGACACTATTTTTTAATAAAAGAGATAAGTCCACTTCCATTTTTGCTGGTAAAATAAAATTGGCATTAGCTGGTATCGCATAATTACTGTCAATTTTATACTGGGTTAAAAAAGCATCGTTAATATAAACAGCACAGTCTAACTTATTTAGAACCAAATTAAAACGGTTGGGATTATTATAAGCAAAAGAAGCATTGAAAATATTTTTACCAAAACTTGCTTTTTCTATTTTTAAAGACTGAATGCCTTTAAAGGCCAAGGGTTTTGGTGCAGCACAGGCAGTTAAGATTAATATAGATGCTAAAAATAGATAGTTTTGAGTCTTCATAAAAGATTTTTATAAAAATATTAGTTAATTGGAGATTGTAAAAATATATTTACACAAGTTTTTGTTAAGACATGCTAATTACCGATTATCAATATTTTGGATCTATATGTTTTATAGAGTTAGTCTATAAACAAGACCAAGTTTATTTTGACAAATATGCCCCCTTTACAAAATTGAGTTTTAAAAACAGAATGGTCATTTTAAGTGCCCAAGGACCCCTGACATTAACTATACCCATTGAAGGTGGGAGGGACCAGAAAACAGCAATGAAGGACATTCGCATTGCTTATGATGCACCTTGGCAAGCCCAGCATTTCAAGGCCATTCAAACCTGTTATAAAAGATCCCCTTTTTTTGAATACTATGAAGCAGCATTAAAAAAAATTTATACCACAGAAAAAGAATATTTAGTAGATTTTTTAGATAGCTGCAATGAGTTTGTAAAAACAAGCCTTAAAGGTAAATGGCTACTTATTGAAAATAATTTACAAGAACAAAATACTGCAAGTAAAACTATTTTGCCATGGCGACCCAATAATTTTGCTCAGTTTTCTATTAAAAATAAATATCAACAGGTGTTTGCTAGCCCTGAAGGTTTCATTTCCAATTTAAGTATTCTTGATAATTTATTTTGTGTGGGAGGTAAAGAAATTAGTAAACAATTAAGCGCGCATTTAAACTTGCAATAGTAGTTGTAGGCTCAAAGTGTTGGGGATGTTTTTTTAAAAATTCAGCTGTCCAGTTTTCAAATTGTTGCATTTGTTCCCACTCTTTACTATTCATTACATAATCTAAAGCTTCTTTTTTATCTGGTGCCTTGGTTAAAAGATCATTTAAGATATCCCTTTTTAATTGATAGTTGGTTAATATTGCATTCATTAATAATTTTTCAGCAATTTCAGTATCAACTGTCTCATTATTTTCCTGATAATTTACAAACTGATTTATTGATTCTCTTGATTTTATCCACTCAACTGTTTTTTGCACCAGCTCATCATACGAATTATTTATTAAAGGATTGGGAAAAGCAATATCACTATGCTTTGAGATTGTTGTATTTTGATTTCTATGCTTTAAAATAGATATTGGCTTCTTTACTTTAGGGCTACTTATAAATTTCTTAGATACCAATGAGACTATTGGTTGGTTTTTTTTCTCCCATTTCTCTTGGGTAATAATAGTTTGGGTAAAATTAAATGGAATAAAAAATAATGAGCTTATAATAAAAGTAGCGAATAAAATTTGAGCAGAATGTTTAAAATTATAACGATTAGTCTTTGTCAAAGACTTCACCCTATATAATAATTCATTAGGCATATTTAGAATACCCATTGTCCAATTATTTTGAATAGTAGGTTTATGCTCAGTAAAACTTGTTGCAATTTTATAAATAGCACTTAAATAATCTAACTTTTCAACTGAAGCAGATAATACAAAATTATCACAGGCAATTTCTCTTTGCAAGCTTATTTCCTTGTTAAATAAATAAGCAAAAGGATTAAAAAATAAAACAACTTGTATTAGGCTTGCAATAATATTAATGAGGTAATCGTTTCTAAGAATATGCGCCCATTCATGTAAAATAATACTTTCTATTTCTTTAATTGTTAATTGATTGACGAGTGCAATTGGTAAAAGTATTATGGGTTCTAACCATCCAAAACTAATTGGACTTTCAATAGTTGAAGAAAAACCTAGCTTTATTGTTTTCCCTTTTGATTGAATAGGTAGGGTATTTAAAAAGTGGGTATACTTTGATGAATTAGAAAAATTTGCTTTGTTTATTAAATCAGATAATTGATAGAATTGAAATACAGTCTTAAAAATTAGCGCTAATAAAACAATACAATAAATCCAACCTATTAATGAAAGCCACCCAATTGGCTGTTGTGAAAAAATGGGGGATATAGTTTTGTTTACTATACTTAAATTAATGTTTATATAATGTAAACTAAGACTTGGGTAAAATAGAATTATTAAAAATTGAACCATAGCCATACAATGAAAAATAGTTGCCAAACTAAATAAATGAGCCGCTTGTAAAGAAATTATTTCTTTTTCTTGAATACTTTTCACTACCTGATATACCAAAAACAATATAGCGGTAAAGCCTATATTATTTATAATAGCTAATGGTATATTTGTTAAAACTGACATAAGTTTTATTTATGCTCAAGAGGTTTATTTACGCTCTAGTTTTTGAATCATGGATTTAATTTCAGCTAAATCACTATCAGAAGGTTTTTGTCTGCCCAGAGCTTGCATTACCAATTGAGAAGTGCTGCCACTAAATAAAGTTTGTATCATTTTACCTACAAATTGTTCCTGCGCTTTTTCTCTTTGTAAACTAGGGGTATAGATATGTGTTTTAGAACTTACATTTCTTGTAACAAGTCCTTTTTCGTTCATGATTTGCATGAGTTTAAGGGTAGTGGTATAACCCACTTCCTTTGTTTTTTGAACAACTTCATGCACTTCTCTTACTGTAGCACTTTCTTTTTCCCATAATATACTTAGTATATCTAATTCACTTTCGGTAGGTCTAAGATTCTTGTTCATAAGGATACGATTGTATTCGTAAGCAATCTACGAAATTATAGGAAGGAACAAAAAAATCCCCCCAAAAATATCGGAGGGATTTTGTTAATTTTTTTTAAAAAAATTGTTTTTTAACGCTACAAATTAGGTAAGATTTGAATAACCCCTAATTGTCTTAATTTTTATTTGTACTCTTAATATAAGTAGAGAATTTAGCATTCTGCTCAGCAGTCAATGCCTTGCCATTTACTGTTATCTTACCATCATTAATTTGAATTTTTACATTATCAATAGGGGCAATACCTTCTTCTTGTAAAGCTTGAATTAATGTTTTTGTATTGGCAGTAATAGTAACAGCTTTTGCTGTATCGTTTACAATTTTAGCACCCGCTGCTGTATCAGTATTGATTACTGAAATTTCAACAGTTTGTGCTTTGTTAGTCACAGCAGCCTCAGTCTTATGCATACTTGCTAAAGTAGGGGCAATAACCAATGAAACAATTGACATTAATTTAATTAAGATATTCATTGAAGGACCAGATGTATCTTTAAAAGGATCTCCCACTGTGTCTCCTGTTACAGATGCCTTATGTGGTTCAGATTTTTTATAGAACATCTCGCCATTAATTTCGACACCTTTCTCAAAAGATTTTTTTGCATTGTCCCAAGCACCACCTGCATTGTTTTGGAAAATTCCCATTAACACACCACTTACAGTAGCACCTGCTAAGAAACCACCTAAGGCTTCAGGACCCATTGTAAATCCAATTAAAATTGGAGAGATGATAGTAATTGCACCAGGCAACATCATTTTCTTTAAAGAAGCTTCAGTAGAGATCGCCACACATTTTTCGTATTCAGGCTTACCTGTACCTTCCATAATACCTGGAATAGTGCGGAACTGACGACGAACCTCTTCTACCATGGCCATTGCCGCTTCTCCTACGGCGCGAATAGCTAATGAAGAAAATATAAATGGTATCATTCCCCCTACAAATAAAGCAGCTAAAACATCCGCTTTATAAATATCAATATGTTGATTATTTGGCATGGCCACACCTACGAAGGCCGCAAACAATGCTAGTGAAGTTAAGGCAGCTGAAGCAATGGCAAAACCTTTACCACTTGCAGCAGTCGTGTTTCCCACTGCATCTAAAATATCTGTTTTCTCACGCACTTCAGCAGGTAGTTCACTCATCTCAGCAATACCACCAGCGTTATCTGCGATAGGACCAAAAGCATCAATGGCTAATTGCATAGCAGTGGTGGCCATCATACCTGCAGCAGCAATGGCTACACCATATAAACCTGCGCAATAAGAAGCTCCGAATATACCAGCAGCTAAAACAATAATAGGCATGAAGGTAGATTCCATTCCAATGGCTAATCCACCAATGATATTGGTTGCATGCCCTGTGCTTGATTGTTTAATAATACTTAATACTGGACGCTTACCCATAGCTGTATAATATTCTGTAATGATACTCATTAAAGTACCTACTATTAAACCTACCGCAATAGCACCAATAACACCATTTCTTGTAAACTCAATGCCACGAAGAGACATTGTTTCTGGCAGGATATTAGATACTAAAAAATAACAAGCAATGGCTGTTAAAATCATAGAACCATAGTTACCCATGTTCAAAGCTTTTTGAACTGTGGCTGTATTTAAACCAGCGTTCTCACTTATTCTTACAAAAAAAGTACCCACTATTGATAATAATATACCTACACCTGCAATCATCATGGGTAATAAAATAGGAGATAAACCACCAAAGGCATCTACTAATTTTCCACCACCTACTGCAGTTACTTCTTGTCCCAATACCATAGTTGCTAAAACGGTAGCCACATAAGAACCGAACAAATCGGCACCCATACCTGCCACATCACCCACATTATCACCTACGTTATCTGCAATGGTTGCTGGGTTACGAGGATCATCTTCTGGAATACCTGCTTCTACTTTTCCTACCAAGTCAGCCCCTACATCCGCAGCTTTTGTATAAATACCACCGCCAACACGCGCAAATAAAGCTATTGATTCAGCACCTAAAGAAAATCCAGTTAATACTTCAATGGTTCTTAGCATTTCAGAAGGGTCGCCATTTACATAGAACATTTGCTTTAAAACTATAAACAAACCACCTAAACCTAATACAGCTAATCCAGATACGCCTAAGCCCATCACAGAGCCGCCAGTAAAAGATACTTTCAAAGCACGTGCTAAACTTGTTTTAGCTGCTTCTGCAGTTCTTACGTTTGCTTTAGTAGCTACTTTCATTCCAATATAACCAGCCGTTGCACTGAATACAGCACCAATAATGAATGAGATAGCAATACTCCAATGACTCTCTGCATTTTTTGTAGCCATAAACCCTAATAATAGGGCTACTATTACCACAAAATAGCCAAGAATTTTCCACTCTGCTTTTAAGAAAGCCATCGCACCTTCAGCGATATAAGTGCTAATTTCTTTCATTCGGTCATTACCTGCATCTTGTTTAGATACCCAATTGAATTTCAATAGTGTATACAATAAACCTACAATACCCATCGCCGGAACGGCATAAAATAGAAGATCTTTCATAGCAATACTTATTCTTTTTTTTAGATTCGTTTAAGGTCTGCAAAAATAGGGGGTAAAAGTCAAAAAAGGGCAAAAAAGGGCAACTTTACTCCACCAAGGCGGTGGTATCTACCTTGCCTGTAAATACAGAGGCAATTTCTTTGCCTTTATAGATAGATTTATTGAACTTATTCCCTAAAATTATGATGGTAGCAGATTCATTAATTAAGCGAGTAAACACTGTATTATTGCCATGCCACCATCCATTATGATACACTAGCCTTTCTTCATTTGGTTTAGCCAAAATTCGCCAGCCCAGACCATAGTTATGATAGTACTTATTTATGGGACTTTGAGGTTGGTAAGCCATCTCCAAAGTACTGGCTTTTAAATAGGTACCTTCAGTTAAGGCTTTATCCCATAAATACATATCCCTTGCAGTACTGTAAACATTTTTATCTCCATATATACAATCGTACTTTTCAATTTTATAGGGGACCATTCTAGCATTATAGGAAGGTGTATACTTTTCAATGCTTTGGGCACTAAAAATATAGGTATTATCCATTTTCAATGGCTTAAATATGGTTTCTGCCATATAAGTAGGGAAATCTCTTCCAGTAATTTTTTCAATAATTAATGCCAATATTACAAAATTGGTATTACAATACTTGAATACTCTGTCGGGCTTGGAAGCAGGCAAAGGACGTTTTGCAATCATATAGTCTAATACATCCTGATTGTTGTATAAGCCTTGTCTGAAGGGAGTTTCAGCCTTTATAAGTTGTAATTTTTTTACCCAACGACCTTTTTTATTTTTTGCTTTGATAGCAATATATTTATGTGATTCCATAAAATAGGTATAGTCAGGTAATCCACTTCTATGTGAAAGTAATTGTTCAATGGTGACGTCGGTATATGGAAAGCTTGCAAGGTATTTTGTAACAGGCGCTTTTAAATCTAATTTTTCTTGTTCCCATAATTTAAGAGCGGCCATACCTGTGAATGTTTTAGAAATGGAGGCAAGATGAATAGGGGTTTGAGGAACTATTGCTGTTTTATCAGAAAAATTAGAGAAGCCTTTATAGTCTTCAAATATAATTTCTCCGTTTTTAGCAATTAATATTTCACCGCTAAATCCTTTATTGCCTAATAGACTTTCGTATTTAGCTTTTACCTCTGCAATTAAACGTTCCTTTTCATCGTTATTAATATGACTAGAAGGAGCTGTTAAATTTAAAAAACGAGGCCCTTGACCTGTACCGCAGGCAATGCTTAAAAAGAAAAAACCTAGTAAGAGGGTGAATCGAACGAACATCTGTTAGTTTTATAAGGTATCTATTGAAAGTAGTATTACAAAAATAACGATAGAATTACATAATTTATTGTTAATGAATAGCAAACAGTTAATTTTTTTTAACTTTGTTCTATGAGTAATTTTGATGCAACAAGCTATCCTAAAGATAAAATAAAGGTCTTATTCCTAGAAAATATAAGTGAGAAGGCGGTTCAGTATTTTAAAGACCAAGGATATACAGATGTAAAAAAAATATCTGGCGCATTAAGTGAGGAAGATTTAATTAAAATTATTAAGGACGTTCACATTTTAGGCATTCGTTCTAAAACCTTTATTTCTAAAAAAGTATTAGACAGTGCTAAAAAATTACAAGCCATTGGCTGTTTTTGTATAGGCATTAATCAAGTGGATTTAAAAGCTTGTAAACAAAAAGGGGTTGCTGTTTTTAATGCACCTTACAGTAATACAAGGTCTGTGGCAGAATTAGTGATTGGTGCATCTATTATGCTAATTCGTAAAATAGTTGATAAAAATACAGCGGCACATAAAGGTATTTGGAATAAAGAAGCCAAAGGAAGTTTTGAATTAAGAGGAAAAACATTGGGTATTATTGGTTATGGTAATATTGGTACACAGTTAAGTATTATGGCTGAAGCAATGGGTATGAAAGTTCAATTTTTTGACATTGAAACAAAGCTACCTTTAGGAAATGCAAAGCCCGCAAAATCATTAAAAGATATTGTAAGTAGTTCAGATATTATTTCATTGCACGTTCCTGAAACCAGTCAAACTAAAAATTTAATTAGTAAGTTAGTTATTAGTCAATTTAAACAAGGGTCTATTTTAATAAACTATGCGCGTGGTGAAGTAGTAGATTTAGACGCTTTAAGCAAGGCTATAATTGATAAAAAAATGGGAGGGGCCGCTATTGATGTATTTCCAGTTGAGCCTGAAAAAAATGGCGATATTTTCACTACTCCGCTACAAGGCTTACCCAACGTGATGCTGACGCCCCATATTGGAGGTTCAACAGAAGAAGCGCAAGAGAATATTGGAGAAGATGTAAGTATAAAATTATATCAATACTTAGAGCGTGGTGTTTCTTATGGCTCTCATACTATTCCATCTATTAATTTGCCCCCTGTTGAAAATGCACATCGTATTTTACATATTCACAATAATGTACCAGGTGTATTGAGTGCTATTAATACAGTAATGTCTAAAAATAA
>Ga0114958_10001190_pt1 | contig 20837 bp, 6 predicted proteins | sample C_130208_EF_Meta_FD_89577 | JGI IMG/M metagenome (GOLD analysis project Ga0114958, IMG submission 89577) | Freshwater microbial communities from Lake Croche, Canada to study carbon cycling - C_130208_EF_MetaG | ecosystem: Environmental > Aquatic > Freshwater > Lake | place: Lake Croche, Canada...
ACTGTGCAGATACCTGCTGCTGTAGGAACCGGAACATGGGTTGCCAATACCACAACATTGACAGTAAATGTCAGTACTGGAACAATTGCCAGGGGTATGGCTGTCAATGCCGGGCAACAAAATCCTGGATTCTTCAATGCTCGCACGCTGTTGTTGGCCAATAAACCATTCCTACAAGGACAGGTTGTTGCTTATATCGATGATCAAATTACCGCCAACATCTCAAATACCAGCAGCTTTTGGTATAATTTTGATTACAGCAGAGAAAAATGTTATAGAGATGTAGGAATTCTTGTTGAAAATACTGCCTATGATGCTGCGTTTGGCGGAAATGAAAAATCTGTAGAAAGTGGATTGGCCTATTATGACGGTGTAGTCAGTGTTATTGCAGGTCAAGAAGCCCAAACAACTGCGGCTATTGAATATCTAAGAGATCGCAGTCTTGAAGTTGTTAAAAACACTACATGTACAAACACATATACAGGTGTAGCTTTCAATCAAGTTATCAACTGGGTTTTAACAGGTGGAGCAATCAGCACCTCGTCAATTAGGTCGTTGTATGGTATTGTTACTGCTACCATTGCCAACCCTGATAATTCTCCTGCAGTTTACCGAAGCACAGGTCCCGATGCGGCCTTTGTCAGTGCTGAAATATTAATGCAGGCCAACAGAACATTTATTCAAGAAAATGTAATTAATAAAATCAACAATGATCTAGCAAATCCTCCTAAAAATCTTAAATTTAACAAAATTAAATGTAAAAGAGACATAGGATTAATTGTGGACAGTGTAGCATTAGACATGTTATATCCCACACCTGATCATAGTCAAAGCACATTTGCTGGATTACAATACTATACTCAAGGCGGCTATACAGGCGATATTCCAAACGAAATTACAACTACCACTGCTGCTATTGTATACCTAAGAGATTTAGCTGTAAAAATTATACAAAATATAACACCAGCCGATGATCTAGTTGTTCGTTATGGTGCAGGAGTTCAAATTACCAATTTAGAACCTGCCAGTATTGATGAAGTCAAAATAGTCAATAAAAATTTCAATACAGTTATAGAAATCATCAGAGGAAATAATCTAGGATGGAGTGATAAAATCGTCAGTAATGGCATACCAAGCAACTTGTTAGGTGTTCGTAATGCTGTGGCCTTACTCAAAGCCAATAAAGAAAGTAATTATTTTGCCAATGAAATCATAGCATATATTACAACAGTGCATCCTACATTCACTGCTTATGATATCAATAAATGCAAACGGGATGTTGGTTATATCATTGACAGTATCAGTTTTGATCTGTTGCATGGCGGTAATAGACAAAGTGTTCAATCTGGTTTAAGTTATTACAGATACAATTCTACTAGAAATATCAGAGACAGCGAACGGGCAGCAACCACATCATCCTTTGCTTACATTGCTGAATTGGCAAATTATATTGTTAAGAATCAAAATACCAGCACATATCAAACCAGAGTCAAGCAGGTAACATTACCGGCTGCAGGTTCAAACACTGAAGTTGGATTGATTAACCGTGCTGTTTCCACCATTACCAATATTATCTGGAATGGAACTGCTACAGTAACATGGGGATTAACTCCTATCAGCACTGCCAGTTCTGTTACCTCAACTGGGTTAAATTCTTTTAACTTATTATTGGCCAACAAAGAATTCATCAAAGAAGAAGTTGTTGCTAGACTGGATCAACTATATAACCCTGGTTCGTTTAATTATAACGAAGAATTGTGTTATAGAGATACTGGCTTAATTGTTGATGCAGTTAGCCAAGATATATTATTAGGTGGAAATCGAAAAAGTATAGAAGCAGGTTTAAGTTATTGGAATCAAGGATTCAACTATGTTGCTACTCAAATAACAACAACTACCAATGCCATAAATTATGCTAGGGATGTGGCATTGGAAGTCATTGCCAATAGAGCTGTAACTCCGCAGACCGGAACAGTGGCTACACAGATAATTAATACTTTCTTTAAGTATGGCGGTGATTACATGCCGCAGGAAGCAGTCAAGCGTAACTTTAAGATCATCACAGACATTATAGAAAACGGACCCAGTGCTGCTCCTCCAGTTTATGCAGGTGGTGGATTATTTGCCTTAACAGGTATTAACGGAGCAGATGTCAAGTTAGCTCCTAGAGTAACATCTGTAACTGGAACTAATGGGGTTTATACCATAGGTCTCGACTCATCTACTGTGGGATTTGGTAACAATGCCACATTGTATTTTGGTGATACATATGTATTTCCTAAGCAAGATTTTGAAGTTGAAGATTTAAGTTTAGGGTATACCGGAAAATCTACAACTTGGAATCAACGACGAATTGATCCTATTGGAGCAATGGGAGGTAGTTTAGTCGACGGTGCTGTAATTAGTGATATTAGTCCAATTCAGTCTTTTGTTTATGATGCATATACTCAGGTCAATCAAGGCGGAAAAGGTATTCATATTACCAATAATGGATATGCACAGTTGGTTTCGGTGTTTACAATTTTCTGTTCCACTGCGGTGCTGGTGGAAAACGGCGGTATTGCTTCAATTACCAACAGTAACAGTAACTTTGGAGACCAGTGTTTGGTTGCTAAAGGATATGGATCAAGGGCATTTAGTGGTACTGTATTCAATCCTGCCTATAGATCTTACCCATTTAGTCCAGGAGCGCAAGGATTAGATCAGTTTTATCCCGGTGGATTCTGGCCCAATAAAGGACTTGTTGAAGTATTCCTGCCAGATACAGTGGATAGACCCCATATCAGTTTAGTAATGGAAGTGGAACCGCCCGATGGACACTTAAACGAACAAAGTTTCCCAGGATTCCTAAATTCTCAGCCCAGTACCGGCACACTGTCAACATCTACAATCATTTTAAGAGATGTGGATACTACTGATATTGCCATTGGAAATACAGTTTATATTAGAGATCAGTTCGGCAGACAATATGACGATCGCGGTGTATGGTATGCTGCTACAGGAACTGTAGTTACCAATGTTGAATATAATGCTATCACATTTAATCAAGCACTGACCAGCGGCGGCGGAGATCCTACCAATCCTAATTATTTCACGCTGTATTTCTGTGGTAAGAGTTATTATTCAGTATTGAGCAGTACAGTTGCTACAAATCCTTACAAATTAGATAAAAATATTTTAGAACCTGTTGTGCCACCTGATTCTATGTATCAGAGTGTAACATCTAATCAAGTAGCGGCACATATTGCTTCCATAATTTATCTAAACAATTTAACCAATAGAGTTATTAGCAATACCACTGGCACCACATACATGACAACTAGTAGTCAAGTTGTATTACCGTTGATCAAAGGCGGCTCTGCAGCCACACCATTTATCAATGAAAGATTTGCCAACATAACTGGCATAATAGGCGCGGCAAATCTACCTGCAGCCAGAGCAGTGGTTCCGGCAGCAGCCATAAAGAAAACAGGAGCAGATGTTCTTGGTGCCGGTAGTGCTATTACGCTAATTGAAGAAAATTTAAATTTCTTAGCGGATGAAGTGACAGCATATGTTCATGCAGTTCAGCCTGCTGTATTCAGCGGATTGACACAGACTCAAATAGATTATATTGATACCAAATGCAAGAGAGATACCAAGATAATATTACAAAGATTGATCTATGATATAGAAACAGGTGGAACCTATAACAGTGTAATGGCCGGATTAAGTTATTGGTCGAGAGCAGGAACTCATCATGTTGTGGAATTAGGCGAAGCTGTTACTAGAACAGATCTATTCCCAGATGGTGCCACAGTGAACTTCTATCAGCGCAGTTACATCAGTGCCAGTGGATACTTGTTTGAATATGTTGGGGCAGGTACAAATTACGGATCATTGCCGCAAAGGGGTATTAAAGATCCTGTTCAAAGCAAAGAAACCATACAGTTAAATAGTGGTAAGGTATTCTTTACCAGTACCGACCAAAATGGAGACTTCCGTATAGGACGAGGATTGGTCATTAGTCAGGCCACCGGTGTATTGAGTGGAAGAACATTTGTACAAAGTTTATATGCTAATATGACTCCGTTTATATTGGCCATTGAATAATAGGATGAAATAACATGGCACAGTTACCATTAAATAAATTTTTAACCAAGACCGCGGTATTAACTACCAATACTACCGCCACAGTTTACACAGCACCCATTGGTGTTACAGCAATTGTACTGATGGCACAAGTGGCTAATTTAACCACTACCACACAAACTGTTAGTTTTCAGCACTATAGATATAGAACAGTGCTGGCAGATGCACAGGGATTTGGAGGACAACCGGGGTTGACAGCCAGTTATCTAGTTAAAGACTTTGCTATTCCTGAAAATGATGCCGGCACCCCGCTATCAGGTAAGATGATCATTGAAAGTTTGGATAAAGTTTATGCTTATGCAGCAAATGAAAATTCTCTACAGTTGGTGTTGAGTGTATTAGAAACTGCTAACGCATAATATAGAGAACAACAATGCCATCATTACTAAGCGGATCAACTTTAAGAAAGGGCGGTAGCAAGACTTTTATTAATCTTGCCACTGCCCAGCCTCAACTGCCACCTACTCCTACTACCAGTACTGGTTATACACTGGTCACAGATAGTCTATTGCGTACCAGTTATAGATCCAGCTTGGGTAATTTAGAGTTTAGTTCGGGCACAGTATTCAGTAATATACCTAACCAAGATATAAAATTAATCGGAACCGGAACTGGGGTGGTAGTTGTTGCCGGTGGAACAGCCAGTACCAGTACCACAACAGGAGCGCTGATTGTTAAAGGTGGTATTGGGATTAGTGATAGTCTATGGACAGCAAAAGATATACATGTCAATGGACTGACTATTGGTCAAGGGTGGCAAGGACTCAATAACATTGTTATACAAGGTGTTGCTAGTCCACAAATAGATGAGGAATTTACTGGACAAGAAAGTATTGTTATTGGTTATGATGCGTTAACTGGTCTCAATACCAGTTATAAAAGCATTGCCATAGGCCGTTATGCCCTCAATTCTGGTACACAGATCAACAATTCCATTGCCATAGGTGATAGTGCTCTTAAAAACCTAGGAGTTTATCATTTACTAACAGCAGCAACCATTACCAATATTACAATTGGCGGTCCTGCTGTGGTAGTTACTGCTCCACGACACGGATTAAGTACAGGAACGCTAATTACCTTAGATGGTATTGTTGGTACAACTCAACTCAACAACAACAATTATTATATTAAAGTCCCGACTACTTCAACAATTGCATTATATTCGGACATTAATTTAAGTGTTCCAGTTACTGGTGCTGGATATACCAGTTATGTAAACAGTGGAACTGTATATGTTGACACAGTATGGGATGATAATATTGCCATTGGTACTGATGCCGGTCGCAGTATCATCAATGGCAGACAAAACCTATTTGTTGGAGATAGAACTGCTGCTAATTTAACCACAGGTAGTTACAATATATTACTAGGGCATGAAGTTGGAAACAATTTAACTCGCGGTACTGCCAATATCAGTATCGGTGGCGACAACTTAATTGATGGTTTAGACAACCAAGTTAACATTGGCAGTGTATTCTACTACGATGGCGACGGATATCTACAACTTAACAGCAATACTGGTCTAGGATTAGGAACTGCAGTAAGTGCTACCATATACTTAACAGACATATTGAGCATAGATAAAACCAATCCTGTAGTGGTTCATATCGACAGCACTTATGAAATAACCACAGGGACAGAAGTTGTATTAACAGAAATCGCAGGAACTACGGAATTAAACGATCAAATTTTTTGGGCTAGACATTTAAGCACCACAACTTTCAGTATCTATCATGATGAAGCATTAACATTGTCAGTCAATGGGACTGGATATGGCACTTATGTCAGTGGCGGTAAGATAAACAGGCTAAGTCCGTATGGTGCGCTAACTGTATTAGGTGGAACCGGCATCACAGGTGATTTAATGGTCACTGGAATGGCCACATTCTACAATGGAATGAATGTGAGGTATCAGATCACAGGTACTATTACCACTGCTACGAACCTAGTAGGTGGAACAACGGGTAGCTTACCATACCAAACTGCTGCTGGAAAAACAGCATTTATTCCAATTGGCAGCACCAATACTGTGCTGGTCAGCAACGGTACCACAGCGACCTGGGTTGATGCTAATGGGTTATCGTCAGGATTGGCTAATACAGCTACCAATGCAGATAATGTTTTTGTTAACAATGTTGTTCCGTTACAGATGTATTATCTAGGATTAACTGAAAGCATAGGCGACTATAGCCCAATTGACAGTGATCAGCATTTAACATATGTGACTACAAATTCAAATACCGGTAGTTATTTTGTCACCGGCACTAATGTATTAAATGTACCTGGTAGTATATACAGTGTAGATGGTAATTCTAATGAGAATTATTTGCTATATAGTCCTAAAGTAACCATATCAACTTCGTCACCGGCCGAGCCTAGGGTAGGAGATTTTTGGATTAATCCAGATTTTGGGGTTGAATTACAATTTATTAGAGATGGAACCAGTACATTCTGGATACAGTTTACATCGGCAATATAAAACATGAACAATAATAAACAACGAGCAGAAATATGGCATCATTAAATTTTCCTCCTAACCCCACTCCTGGGCAAAATCACACCATTGGAACCAATACCTGGGTGTGGAATGGCTATGCCTGGATTAAAACCAGCCCGCTATCGGTAGGGGGTAATGCACAATCGACCAGTACAAACACCGGAGCATTGGTAGTCAGCGGAGGTATTGGAGTAGGCGGATCTATCAATATAGGTACAACCAGTACTATTAATGGTGCTGAAATCCTTACCACAGCTACTATTAACCAAATTGCCCCGGCTCCTGGTCTACAACGAGTCACTGACATTGGTAATACCACTACAAATATTGTGAAAATTTTAAACACTACCGAATCAACCAGCACCACAACTGGGGCATTGTTGGTAGAAGGCGGGATAGGTGTAGGCGGTGATATATGGGTGGAAGGAAGGGTAACATCAGAATCAGTCAAAATCATGGATGCAGTGTTTGATTCTACCCTGATTTTGGTAAATACGACTGGAACGGTTGTGATAGATGCTTATTCAGTTGACTTATTTAGATCAGCCAAGTATCTAATACAAATAGATGAGGGTGACGGACCTACAGCAGATTTTGAAACTATTGAAATACTGCTGTTGGTAGATAACATAGGTACAGTATACGCAACAGAATATGCGTTATTGACCACAAACGGTGAAATGGGGGAGTTTGAAGCAGATGTACAAGGTGATGATATAGTAAGACTTTACTTTACACCTCACTATGCCACTGCAAAAACAATTAAAGTACTGAGGACAGGATTAGCCTCATAACATAATTAAAGGAAACTAAAAAAATGGCATTACTTTCAAAAGATTTTATTGTAAAATCCGGACTGGTTGTACAAGGTACAACAAATCCAGTAACTACATCGACCGGTAATACCGGGACGCTACAGGTAAATGGCGGAGCAGCCTTTGCCAAAGATATTTTAATTGGAAGTAGTGCCACTATATACGGCCCTTCCGTTTTACAAAGCACATTAAACGTTGCTGGCAACGTCAATGTCAATAACAGTAACTTTACTGTTGCTGCTGCCAGTGGCAATGTTCACGCCCAGGGCAACATGGGTGTTCGTGGCACATTCAATTCAACAGGTACTCTAACAGTTAACACTGACAAGTTTACAGTTGATGCCAGTAATGGCAATACCCATGCCGAAGGCAACGTAGGTGTACGTGGTACATTCAACTCCACAGGCACATTTACTGTTAATACTGACAAGTTTACAGTTACAGCAAGCAATGGCAATACCAATGCAGCAGGTGACTTTAGTGTTGCTACTACCAAGTTCACAGTTGCGGCAGCTACTGGTAACACAGCGGTTGATGGAACATTGGATTCCAAAGGTAACTTTGCAGTTAATAGTACCAGGTTTACAGTTGATGCCACTAGTGGTAACACAACTGTACTAGGTGATCTAGCAGTTAACACTGATCGATTTACAGTAAACAGCAGCACTGGTAATACCAGCGTTTTTGGAACACTACATAGTGGTGGCAATTTTGATGTTGCTACCGACAAGTTTACTGTTGCATCCTCGAGTGGTAATACTCACGCCGAAGGCAACATGGGTGTACGTGGCACATTCAACTCCACAGGTACACTAACTGTTAACACAGATAAGTTCACAGTTAATGCAACAAACGGTCATGTTCATGCTGAAGGCAACATGGGTGTACGTGGCACATTTAACTCAACAGGTACACTAAGTGTTAATACCAACAAGTTCACAGTTGATGCCAGTAATGGTAATACTCACGCCGAAGGCAACATGGGTGTACGTGGTACATTCAACTCCACAGGTACACTGACTGTTAACGATAACTTTACAGTTACAGCCAGCAATGGTAATGTAGAGACAGACGGCACAGTAAAGATCAACAGCACAGGTAGCAATCTTTCAACTGCCGGTGATAATAGTTTTTATACACTAGGTGGTGCGCACATCGCTAAAGATCTAAAAGTTGGTCAAGATGTAGTTATTGCCGGTAATCTAACTGTTCAAGGTGTTCAAACCATTGTTGACAGCACAGTTACCAACATCAGCGATCCAGTTATCGAACTAGGTACAGGTCCTAATGGTGCAGCATTAGGCGGCGACGATGGTCTAAACCGCGGTATTGCTCTACACTATTATGATACTGTAGGATCAGCTGACAAGCAGATGTTCATTGGGCGTGACAGCACCGGACACATTATTGTCAAGACAAATGCTGCTGGTAATACCAATGCAGCCGTTACTGCTGCTACCTATGCCACAATGGAAATTGGTTCTATCCTTGGTCAAGATACCGCTGAGAGCACCAGCACTGGTGCTACCAATGCATTGGATTTAGCAGGTGGTTTTAGTGTTGCCGGCAACAGTTATATCGATGCCGATCTAAGTGTAACAGGTACAATCTTTGGAACAGTAAAACAAGCTGATAATCTAAATGGTGGTAGTGCAGGTCAGATTCCAATTCAAACTGCCAACGGCGTAACAGCATTCCTACCATCTGGAACAGCAGATAATCAAGTTTTAACTTGGGTAAGTGCTGGTGATACTGCTACCTGGGCCAGTGCCAGCGCAACAGTGGTTGGTCGTGCTACAACAGCTACCAACGTTGATGGTCCACAGTGGAGTGTACTATACCAGAAAGATGTTGGTTTAACCACAGCCACCAGCAACCTACAGTATAATGCCAGTAACTACACTTTCAAAGTAGACAGTGTTACCCTTTACACAACTACCAGTACTGGTAATCCTAGTGTTAACGGTAATAATACCTTTGCTGTACCTGCTGGACAAAATATTGAGTTATACAGTAGCACTGCTGCAGTTGCTGGATATTCTCAGTTAAACCACGATGGTGTTAACTTTGTTAAGGCCAGCGAGACTGGTGCTTCATTGGAAGTTAGCGGTGTTACATTTACATTAAACACCCTTAGTAATGCTGTATTAAGTGGCAGCGGTTATCTAAAAGCAACAAATGTACGTGCTACCAGCTTAACCAGTGGTCGTGTTGTATTTTCCGATGGTGATCATAACCTAGTTGACGACGGTGGCTTAATTTACGACAGTGGTACTGACAAATTAACAGTTGGTGGCAGTATCGAAGTCAGCGGTAGCGGTGGTAACCTCACCATGACCGGTGGCGATATTACAGGTGTTCGTAGCATTGATATGAGCAGCTATGCTGGTACACTAACTGTTGGAAGCACAGGTACTGTCAAGTTTGCCAAGTTTGCTCAAAATGGTATCACATATATTAGTGGAGCAGATGGAGAGCTTGCTGTAAACGCCACAGACTTCAAGTGGGTTAATGCCGATGCAAAACTAACAGCTAAAAATATTGATATTGGTGTTGCAGGTACATTGTCAGTTCCGACTACTGCTACAGTCAAGTTTGCTCAACTAACCGATGGTGTAACATATGGTGGTGTTCCTTATATCAGTAACGTAGATGGTACAATTAGTACAGACCAAACTCACTTCTCATACGATGGAGCAGCAGACAAGTTAAGTATCACCAACATTAATGTTGATGGTACCAATGCTACCAATAGTGGAACCAGCGTAGCCGCAGTAACAGTGGCCGGTGGTGCTAAGATTGGTAAGGACTTGTATGTTGGTACAACTGCAACTATCATGGGCGGACTGTTTGTTGACGATGATGTCACAATCAATTCTGACTTGTATGTCGAAGGTACAATCTACGTTAAAGGTGCAAGCCTAGACGGAGTTGACCAGATCAGCGGCAGCACAGGTACATTTGCTGATGTAAGATCAACAGGTACTATTTTTGCTAATGCTATTACTGCTACTACACTAACAGTAACAGGTACTGCTGTTATTAACAATTTGCAACTACAGGGTGCTACTTTAACCGATCTAACAGTAAATCGGTTTACTCGACTCAATGGAATGGTATCTACAGGTACTGTTTACATTGATAATGGTGCAGATAATGGTTATGGTGCTGGTATATCAGGAGTCAATGGTAGCGGTATTAATACCAGCACCTGGAGTATTGCTACAGAAGGTGGTATTTCCGCTAGAAAGAACATCACAGCGGGTGGTGTTGTTAGTGCAGGTGATTTGGCTATAGCTAATACCAGTACCAATGACACAGGTGTTGTTAATGCGTTCTACGCTGTTAACAACATGCAGGCTGTTAGAACCATTAAGAGTGTATCCGGATCCAGTGCTGTGACTATTGACAGTTGGGATTCAACTTTATATACCAGTGCCAAGTACATAGTGCAGGTAAAGGACGGTAACAGTATTCATACTGAAGAGATAATGGTTATCCAAGACGGTACCAATGTTTACATCAGCGAGTATGGTATTATTACCAATAATAACGAACTAGGTGTATTTGGTGGCACAATCAGCGGCAGCAATGTAGTAATGTCATTTACTCCAACCAATGCCAGTGGTGGTATGGTAATCCAGGTTGTTCGTCAGAGCATCCTAACCGCAATGGAAGAACTCTGCTAAAAACAGACGTTTCCATACAAAAAACAGGGTCGAAAGACCCTGTTTTCTTTTGTACAATAAATCGACGACGGGCAATGTTTTACAGGACCTTTGATAAATAAATCAATATAACACAGCCGTTATAGTGGAAAGGGAAGCTAATATGGCGATGCAATCGGTCAGTAAAGACTTTGTAGTCAAGAATGGTCTGGTGGTCTCAACGACCGCTACAGTCGAATCAACGACTAATGCTATCAACACCAATACTGGTGCTCTTCATGTTGAGGGTGGCGCCTCTGTTGTTAAAGATCTTTGGGTAGGTGGTACTGTATACACTAGAGGTGGAGCAGTTCTAACAACTTCCACACTTCAAACAGTTACCCAAGTAGGTAATACCACCACCAATGCAATTAGGATACTGAATACTGCCAGTAGTACCAATACTGACACAGGAGCATTCACAGTAGCCGGCGGAGTTGGCATCGGCGGCGATTTAAATGTAGGTGGTACAATATTTGGTACCATCGGTGGTAATAATGTTTCGGGGGTAGTTGGCGGCAGTATCAATGCTGACAATGTTCTGATTAATAATGTTAATTCTGCTTCCACTACCAGCTATTATGTAACACTGAGCGAGCTCAAAGACGGTGATTACAGCCCGTTAGATGCTGATTCGGCATTGACCTATGATGCTGCCAACCAAACACTTTCTGCGGCTAAACTATCTATTAGCGGTGGTGTATTAACAGGCAGTGCGAGAATAACCAACAATGTCAGCATTGGTGGCAGTGTTACTATCAATGGATCCAGTGCCACTGTCAGCATATTGAGCTTTAATGGTGTTAGCTTTTTAACAGACAGCGTTCATGCATTTAGCGGTGGGGAAATAGTTATCCCACAAACATCTGGGCTTGGATTAGTTTCCGGAACAGTTTATTATGTTCCTGCGGTATTAAGCCCGACAAGATTTCAACTTAGCCTCACTCCCGGTGGTCCTAGCACAGGAACAGTGGGGATATCTGCCATATTGGCTAATACTGGCGTAGGCCCTGGCCTTAAAATTATTAGTGGTGTAGAATCCACTGGAACTAATACAGGTGCTATGGTAGTACAAGGCGGGGTAGGTATTAGTGGAAACTTAAACGTGGGCGGTAGAATCATAGGTGGCGGTGTAAGAACCACTACTTCTTCTGTAGCACCACAAAATCCCACCATAGGGGACATTTGGTATAACACCACCAATGATGTTATATACAGATACACGGATCACGGATCAAATTCTTTTTATTGGATAGATATTACAGGGCCAGTCGTGGCACTATACATATAAAAATATGTTAAGAGACTACTAAAAACGCAGTATTTTATAAATACGATAAACTAACACAAAGGAACAAATACTATGTCATTTCCAACTTCGCCTGCAAACGGATCAACTGCTGTAGTTAACGGGATAACCTATTCATACAGCTCTGCAACTACAGCCTGGACAAGAGTGGCCAGCCAAGTTACAGCTACCACTTATCTAAGTATCACTAACAATACTGGAGCCAATAGTACCACAACAGGAGCCTTGCAAGTCATAGGCGGAGTTGGGGTAGGTGGCGGAATGTTTGTGGGCGGTGCTATTACCGCTACAAATTTTATTGGTAACTTTTCCGGAACAGCATCAACCGCTACAAATATTGCAGGCGGACTTAAAGATCAAATTCCTTATCAAAGTGCTGCCGGCACTACTACATTCAATAGTGGGCTAACATTTAACGGTATTACGTTTACTACTACTAATATTGTAGTTTCTGGCACAACCAATGCTACATCAACTACTACCGGTGCGTTACAAGTAGCAGGCGGATTGGCTGTTGTAAAAGATTTATATGTTGGCGGAACATTGACAATTGGCAGTGGTATGGGCGACATTGACCTAGTTGGTGGTGATGTAGTTGGTGTTGGCAGAATTATAGCCAACACAGGTACATTTACTACAACCAATATCAGTTCTACACTTGGTGTCACTAGTACAAATACTGGTGCGCTACAGGTAGCCGGTGGTGTTGGTGTAGGTGGCGGAATATTTGTTGGTGGTATTGTTACAGCAACCAACATGTTTATTGGACCATACCCTGTTAGTACATCCAGCGCATTGTCTATTCAAAGCGGTGGTGTTGGACAAGGAACTGCCGGAACAATCAACTTTAGTACCGGTTTAAGTGCCAGTATTACTGCCAATGTAGCTACAGTTACATTGACAACTTCAACATTAATGACCACTGCTGTTAATTTAGCAGGTGGTACAACTGGTCAGTTTGCTTATCAAACAGGTGCAGGTGCTACTGCTTTTGCCAGCACTGCCAGCATGTATGTTGGTAATGCTGCTGTAGCCAATATCCTAAATGCAGCCAATACTTCAACACAACAGGTTGGATTTGCTGCTAATTTACTAGGTAATGGAGTTGCTAATGGATCATTGGTATATCAAAGTGCTGCTAATTCCACTGCTTTCTTGGCACAGGGAACAGCAGGTTGGTTATTGGTCAGTCAAGGCAGTGGATCACCCCCGGCATTTACCAATACCGGTAGTATCTATGTAGGAAATGCCAACAGTGCCAACAACATCATTGGCGGTGCTACAGGTAGCTTACCTTACCAAACTGGGGCAGGTGCTACTACATTCCTAGCAGGTGGTGCAGAAGGGCAATTCTTACGTTACAGTAATAACGCCCCTGTTTGGAGCTCAACTGGAACATTTAGCGGTGGAACTGCCAGTGCTAACGGAATGGCCAACCAAAGTGTTACCATTACCAGTGGCGGACTTGGAGTAACAGGCGACAGCTATTTTAGTGCAGGATTAAAAACTGGTGGAGCACTGACTGTTGGTAGTACCGATGCTAATACAGGAACAAATACTAGTAATGCTTTATATGTAGCAGGCGGAGCCTGGATTGATAAAACTTTGGTTGTAGGCGGCGATGTTACTTTTAAAGGTAGTGCTGTATTTCAAGGTACTACAACCAACGTTATCAGTACCAATACCTACTATACAGATAATATTTTAGAATTACATACACCACCAACCGGAGTAACCGGACAGTGGGCACTTGATGACGGTAAAGATATTGGATTCCGTTTCCATTATTACTCTGGGGCTGATAATAACTCGGCACTGGTACTAAGCAATGCTACCAAGTATCTAACATGGTACGAAACCGGTGCTGAAAATGCCAGCGGTGTGTTTACCACTGCCACTCTTGGCACATTCCAATCTGGTAGAATATTTGCCGGCAGTACAGAATCTACCAGCAACACACAAACTGGTGCTTTAAGAGTATCGGGTGGTGTAGGTATTGCCGGTAGTGTATATGTTGGTGGTACAGTAACAGCTACAACATTTGTTGGTTCGTTTGCTGGAACAGCTTCCAAGGCAAACAATATTGTAGGTGGTACAGCAGGGCAATTGGCATATCAAAGTGCGCCTGACACAACCGGCTTTGTTGGCCCGGGCACAGCAGGACAACTTTTAGTCAGTGCCGGTGCTGCTATTCCAGTATACACCAGCACTGCCAGTATCTATGTTAATAGTGCTGTAAACGCTGAAACATTACGTGGCGGTACAGCAGGACAGATAGCATATCAAAGTGCTACAGGAACTACTGCTTTTGCTAACAGTGGTACAACAGGTCAGTTCCTACAGGCAACTACCAACGGTGCTCCGACATTTACCAATACCGGTAGTATGTATGTCAACAGTGCTGTTAATGCTGAGAAAGTATATGGTGGAACAGCAGGTCAACTAGTATATCAAAGTGCGCCTGGTACAACTGGTTTTGTTGGCCCAGGTACTGCAGGACAGATTTTAGTCAGTGACGGTACCAATGCTCCTACATACACCAATACCAGCAGTATATATGTTGGTAATGCTGCTGTAGCAAATATTCTAAATGCAGCTAATACTTCAACTCAACAAGTTGGATATGCTGCGAATGTATTGGCCGGATCACAAGGACAAATCGCATATCAAAGTGCTGCTAATACAACAGCATTTGTTAATAGTGGTACCACAGGACAGTTCTTGCAGGCAACTACTAATGGTGCGCCGGCATTTACCAGCACTGGTAGTATCTATGTTAATAGTGCAGTTAACTCCAATAACATTATCGGTGGTGTTAAGGATCAAATTCCTTATCAAAGTGCAGCAGGTGCCACTACATTTGGTAGTGGATTGACATTTAATGGCACAACATTTACTGCTACCAATATCGTTGTTCCCGGTACAACCAATGCCACATCGACCGTTACAGGTGCCCTACAGGTAGCAGGCGGACTAGCAGTTGGAAAGGATTTGTATATCGGTGGTACACTAACTATTGCTGGTTCTTCCGGCGGTGATATTGATCTTGGAGGTGGCGACATTATTGGTGTTGGCAGAATTACGGCCAACACAGCAACATTTACCACTACCAATGTTCTTTCTACATTAGGTGTTACCAGTGCAGTTACTGGTGCGCTACAGGTAGCCGGTGGTATTGGAGTAGGTGGCGGAATATTTGTTGGTGGCGTAGTTACTGCAACCAACATGTTCATCGGACCATATGCTGTTAGTACATCCAGTGCATTGTCTATTCAAAGCGGTGGTGCTGGACAGGGAACTGCTGGAACAATCAACTTTAGTACTGGACTAAGTGCTAGTGTTTCTTCCAATGTAGCTACAGTAACATTGACAACTTCAACTCTAATGACTACTGCTGTTAATTTAGCAGGTGGATCACAGGGTCAACTAGCATATCAAACTGCTGCAGGAGCAACAGGATTTGTTGGACCGGGTACTGCAGGACAAATTTTAGTCAGTGCCGGAACCAGTGCTCCTACATACACCAGCACAGGCAGTATCTATGTTGGTAATGCTGCTGTAGCCAATATCCTAAATGCAGCCAATACCAGCACCCAACAGGTTGGATTTGCTGCTAATTTACTAGGTAATGGAGTTGCTAATGGTTCATTGGTATATCAAAGTGCAGCTAATACTACTGCTTTCTTGGCACAGGGAACAGCAGGTTGGTTATTGGTCAGTCAAGGCAGTGGATCACCCCCGGCATTTACTACTACTGCTAGCATTTATGTTAATAGCGCAGCCAATGCCAACAACATTATTGGTGGTAGTGCTAACCAAATCCCATATCAAAGTGGAGCAGGTGCTACAACATTCGGTAGTGGATTAACTTACAATGGTACAACACTTGCAACAGGTAATATTAGTGTAACAGGTACAACTGATGCTACATCCACAGTAACCGGAGCATTCCAAGTAGTGGGCGGTGCTGGCATTGGTGGTAACTTGTTTATTGGCGGTAGTGCTTATCTGGCAGGCGATTTGTATGTTGACGGAACATCATTTACAGTTAACAGCAATAGTATTGCTACAGGCGACAAAACATTAACACTAAGCACAGGCAGCGGTAGCGCAGCACTGGCAACTAATTCCGGTCTACAAATTGGAACAACAAGCACGCCATATGCTTCGTGGTTATACGACGGTAGTGCATACTGGGTCAGTGGTGGAGCGAATGCCGGCGGAATTAAAGTTAGTTCTGCAACTGGTGCTAGCTCAACAACTACAGGTGCATTGGTAGTTGCTGGTGGCGCTGGGTTTGGTGGAAACTTATATGTTGGCGGTGTTGTAACTGCTACTACATTTATTGGTAACTTAACTGGAACAGTAACTACAGCTACTAACCTAGCAGGTGGTACAGCAGGTCAGTTTGCATATCAAACAGCACCAGGTGTCACTGCATTTGCTAGTACCAGCAGTATGTATGTTAATGCAGCAGTAAGTTCGCAGAACTTGTTTGGCGGATCAACTGGTCAGTTTGCTTATCAAACAGCCGCAGGTGCTACTGCTTTTGCCAGCACTGCTAGTATGTATGTAGGTAATGCGGTTAATTCACAGAACCTTTTAGGCGGTGCAGCAGGTAGCATATCATATCAAACTGGCTCGGGTGCTACTACATTCCTAGCAGGTGGTACAGCAGGACAGTTCTTACGTTATAGTGACAGTAATGCTCCAGTTTGGAGTTCAACTGGTACATTCAGCGGCGGAACTGCCAGCAGTAGCACAGTTGCTACGCAAAGTATTGCCATAACCAGTGGCGGACTTGGTGTAACAGGTGCCAGCTACTTCAGCACAGATGTTGGAATGGGCGGAGAGCTTAATGTTTCCGGACACATTGTTGGTGGTGGTGTACGTAGTTCAAGCACTTCAACTGTACCAGCTAATGCTACAGTTGGTGATATTTGGTATAACACCAGTAATGACACTATGTACAGATACACCAATGATGGAGCAACAAGTTATTGGGTTGATATAAATGGTCCAGCCATTGCCAATGGTTCGGCAGCGTACATGACATTGGCAGCTTTCAAAGCAGTTGTAGCAGCATCCAGCAGCTTTGCAGACTTCCAGAGCAGAGTAGCGGCCCTATAATCCAATGCTCAATAATGGAAGACATGTTGAGAAATTAGCGTAAATACAGGGGACAAAGAATATGAGTTTCCCTGTATCACCAACTAATGGACAAATCAGCGTAGTTAACGGTATTACCTATAGCTACTCTACTGCCACATCATCGTGGACTAGAGTAGCAGGTCAGGTTACTACCACAACTCAACTCACCGTTACTAATACTACCGGTGCTAATTCTACCACCACCGGAGCATTACAAGTGCGTGGCGGTGTTGGTATTGGCGGCGATTTATATGTCGGTGGGATAATCAACGGCACAATCAGTTCCAGCAACATTTCTGGAACTGTCGGCTCCAGTACCAATGCCGATAATATTCAGGTTAATAATGTATTACCAAGTACAATTTATTATCTAGCATTATCAGAAGGATTAAATGGTAATTATTCCGGTATTGATGCTGACTCTACGTTAACGTACAATACCATTAATAATACACTTTCAATAAGAAATGTACAAATTACTGGTACAGGTACTGCTGTATCAACTGCTACCGGAGCACTGGTAGTAACCGGCGGAGTTGGTATCGGTGGTAGTGTATATGTTGGTGGTGTTATAACTGCTACAAATTTTTATGTCAACGGTTATGCTGTTAGTACTGGAACTTCCAATTCTGCATTATTGGCAAATACAGCTACCAGTATAGCAGGCGGTGCGGCTGGTCAAATTCCTTATCAAACGTCAACTGGAACTACTGTCTTTAGTAGTGGATTAACCTTTAACGGTGCTACATTTACTGCTACCAATGTCAACACCAACAATCTCAGTGTTGGTAATATTACTGTTACCAGTACTACCAACACTGTATCAACTACTACCGGTGCAGTACAAATAGCAGGTGGATTAGCAGTTGCTAAAGATTTGTATATTGGTGGTACGCTAACTATTGCAGGTAACAGTGGCGGTGATATCAACCTTGGCGATGCTGATATAAATGGAGTTGGCAGAATTATAGCCAACACAGGTACATTTACCACAACCAATGTTCTTTCTACACTTGGTGTCACCAGTACAAATACTGGTGCTCTACAGGTAGTAGGCGGAGTTGGTATCGGTGGTGGACTATTTGTCGGTGGTGTTGTAACTGCTACAACCTTTGTTGGTAGTATAGCCGGTTCCAATATCGCCAACACTGGCACATTACAAGTTGGATATGCTGCTAATATATTAGGCGGTGGCACTGGTAGCTTACCTTATCAAAGTGCTGCCAATACCACAGCATTTTTGTCATTAAGCGGAACACAAAAATCATTATTAACAGCAGGTGCTAGTGCTCCAACTTATGTAACACAGGTTCAAGCAACTAGCGGAACAGGTAGTGCTAATTCTACCGGTGGGCAAAGTTTAGTAGTAACCGGTGGCGGCCTGGGTGTAACAGGTGACAGTTACTTTGCTGACAACATAGGTGTTAACGGTGAATTCACAGTTTACGGAGCCACTACTTTTAGCGGACCGGTAACTTTCAACGGAACCGCAACCGTTGTTGCCAGTACCAACACTTATTATACAGATAACATGCTGGCACTGCATATCCCTCCAACAGGGATCAATGGAGTCTGGGCAGCCAATGATGGTAAAGACATCGGTCTTCGCTTTCATTACTATAACAGCGGAAATCTCAATGCCGGACTAGTATTGTCAAACAGTTCTAAATATTTAGAATGGTACAGCATTGGAACAGAAAATGCCACAGGTGTATTTACAACAGTCACCTATGGTACATTTAAGACAGGCAGTGTTGTTCTTACCAATGACACCGGTTCAATTACCACGCAAACTGGTGCATTAACTGTAGTTGGTGGTGTTGGTATTGGCGGAGGAATGGTCGTCGGTGGTGCGGTAACTGCTACTACATTTGTTGGTAATTTAACTGGAACTGCCACAACTGCCACAACTGCTGCAAACATTGCCGGTGGTGCTAAAGATCAAATTCCATATCAAACATCAACTGGAACTACTGTCTTTAGCAGTGGACTAACTTTCAACGGCACAACATTTACTGCTACCAATATCATTGTTCCCGGTACAACCAATGCCATATCGACCGTTACAGGTGCGGTACAAGTAGCAGGCGGGCTAGCTGTTGGTAAAGATTTATATATTGGTGGTACACTAACTATTGCAGGTAATAGCGGTAGTGATATCAATTTTGGAAGTAGCAACATTATTGGTGTTAGCAGAATTATTGCCAACACAGGTACATTTACCACAACCAACATTAGTTCTACACTTGGTGTTACTAGTACAAATACTGGTGCTCTACAAGTAGCCGGTGGTATTGGAGTAGGTGGTGGATTATATGTCGGCGGGATTGTAACTGCTACTAATATTTTTGTAGGTGGATATGCTGTCAGCACCAGTACTTCATTCAATGGTGGTACTTTAGCAAATGCTGTTAATATTACCAGCAGTATTGGAACCACATCGACCGTTACTGGCGCATTGACTGTCACAGGTGGTGCTGGCATCGGTGGTGGCTTATTTGTTGGCGGTATAGTCACCGCAACTAATGTTTTTGTAGGTGGATATGCTGTCAGTACAGCCAGTTCGTTATCAATACAAAGTTCTGGAATTGGGCAAGGAACTGCTGCTACTATTAACTTTAGCACCGGACTTACTGCTACTGTAGCAGCCAATGTGGCCACTATAACCGTAAATACTGCAACATTGGTAACGACTGCGGTAACCTTGGCCAATACTACCACTGCTCAAGTTGGATATGCTGCTAATTTGCTAGGTAATGGAGTTGCCGACGGTTCACTAGTATATCAAAGCGCAGCTAATAGCACTGCTTTCTTGGCACAGGGAACAGCAGGTTGGTTATTGGTCAGTCAAGGCAGTGGTTTGCCCCCGGCATTTACCAACACTACCAGTATCTATGTAGGAAATGCCAACAGTGCCAATAATATAATTGGCGGTAGCATGACCCAAATACCATACCAAATTGCGGGGGGTGCTACAACATTTAGTTCGGGTCTAACATTCAATGGTACAACATTTACTGCTACAAATGTATCGATTCCTGGAACAACCAATGCTACATCCACTACTACAGGAGCATTAACTGTAGCCGGTGGAGTTGGAATCGGCGGCAACGTACATGTTGGTGGTAATATTTTACCATCGGTGGCTAATTCGCAGGATCTTGGATCGGCAAGTCTGCCATTTAGAACATTATATCTTTCTACAAACACATTGGTATTGGGCACTG
>Ga0114958_10001191_pt1 | contig 20828 bp, 12 predicted proteins | sample C_130208_EF_Meta_FD_89577 | JGI IMG/M metagenome (GOLD analysis project Ga0114958, IMG submission 89577) | Freshwater microbial communities from Lake Croche, Canada to study carbon cycling - C_130208_EF_MetaG | ecosystem: Environmental > Aquatic > Freshwater > Lake | place: Lake Croche, Canada...
AACATGCGTAAAATATCCCTGAATAACCTCTCGGAAATGCGTGACCTGAATTGATACTTATTTTTCATTGCCCTTCATAGACTTAAACAGATTTTGCTCTGCTCAGCTAGGAAAGACCCTACATTTTTCTATTTTACCCTCGGTTCTCGACACTTTGATTTACGACGCCAAAGGATATTCTCCGATGAAAACACGTTTTGCTTTCTTAATCCCCGTCTTCGCCCTCTTGGTTTCGGTCGCTGCGGCCTCCGATAAAGACGGCGCCTGGATTTCCCTGTTTAACGGCAAAGACCTCTCCGGCTGGAAAGCCACCGAAGAGGGTCCGGGTTCTTTCACGGTCGAAGAGGGTGTTCTTAAAATCGGCACCGGCCGCGCGCATCTTTTTTACGGCGCCGATGGCTCGGCCTCGTTCAAAAATTTTGAGTTTAAGGCTAAGGTGAAAACCACCAAGGGCTCCAATTCTGGCATCTATATTCACACCGCCTACGAGCCTAAGGGCTGGCCCAGCAAAGGATATGAGTGCCAAGTGAACTCCACGCACACCGACCGCAAAAAAACCGGCGGTCTTTACGCAGTGCAGGACGTATTGGATAAAGCCCCAAGCACCGACGACGTTTGGTTTGATTACTACATCAAGGTCGACGGCAAACGCATCGTGATTCAGATCGACGGCAAGACCACTGTAGATTGGACCGAGCCTGCTGATTGGGATCCCTCGAAATCCCTCAAGAATATGAATGGCCGCAAGCTCAGCTCCGGCACGATCGCACTGCAAGGTCACGACCCCAAGAGCGTGACTTATTACAAGGATCTTATGATCCGGGTGCTACCCTGAGCGGTCCGCACGCCGGCAAGAGGTCTCTCGCATGGCGTAGGGACCTCTCGCTTAGTTGATAGCAGATTTTTGCGTGAGCACGTTTTTTTTCGCGGCGGCTACTTTACCTTTGGCCCATGAGGTAATGACGGGCAGAACTAGGATGCGTGCTAAATTGTATTCCTTGGCCGCGCTGGAGATGAACCAATCGGCAAAATCAACGCGATGCGCTCCGTACAGATCAGGCATGATCGCGCGTACATCGCTGCGAATCGAATAAAGATAAGCGCCGAGTTCTGTGATAACGGGAGCCATTTTTCCGCCAGCAGTATCCACACTCGCCGGTGATTTTAGCCAAGCCAGGTAGGAATCGTTGCCTGCCTTGGAGGGATCTGGCCATCGCGCCCGCATAGGCTGGGGTAAGTCCAAGTAAGCGCGGACCAAAATACGGGCGTTAGCCGTGCCATCGGAAAACTTCGTGGCATCGCTGAACGGATTTTGGGTCACAAAACACGTAGGCAGGCTGTATTCTTTGCGGGCGTTAAATAGAAACCAGTCGTAAAACTCGCTGCGATTGGCGCCGAATGGATCCGGGAAAGCTGATTGGAGATCGGGGCGTTGACCATGGATGTAATAGGCCAGTTCGCTAATTACAGGATGCGGCCTGCCTTTGACCGGATCAGCGGCCGCAGGCTGGTTGAGCCAGGAATAAAAGGACCCTGCAGAGGTAAGATTAGGGGATAGCCAGCGCGCCCGTAAATGTGAGGGTAGATCAAAATACGCCTTCATTAACACCGGCGTAATGGGGGTGCCGTCGTCAAAATGAGGTTTTTCACTGAACGGTCCGTCGACCTTGCCTGGGTTGGGTTGGGGAGCGTTGGCCGGATCGCTTTCATCCATGGTGTAACCCAAAGCAGCGAATTGAGCGGTATAAGGATCTAATTGAGCTAGTGCGGCCTTGATCTTAACAGGTAAAATTTGCTGCCAAGCCCCCGTCCCGCCCTGACGAATTAGTTTTTTTTCAGGATCGAGGAGTTGCTGCATCAACCCCAATTCACAGGCACACAAGGAGAGCTTAAGCGATTCCAGCGATCTGGGTTCAATCGCATCGGTCAGCCGCGCTAGGGTCTGAATCGGCTGCGTCCACAAATCCTCATAGCGCAGGGTAATAGCCCCTGGAACCTGCAACCACGCGATTGAGAGGTTTAGATAGACGTGAAAATCGTTTTCTACAAAATTAAGTGTCGTCTCGCTCCCAATATCATCGGTTTGGCCTAAAATGGAGGCAGCTTGTTTAATTTCAGCATTTTTGCCCTTACGCTTTTGAATGTGATGCCACAGGGAAATAAGGACATCGGCTGGATGACGAATCGCGCTGATGAAAATAACTCCGTTGGTCTTGGCCCAACTCAGCAATGCCTGCTTAGGCAAGTAGTGTTGGTGGCTGATCCAGTTAGCACCTGCTGCAGCGGCTTCTTCGGCATCAAATTCGGGTTTTAGGGTAACAATGGGCAGATTATACAAATCTGCTAACAGGTGTTTGACCCAGGTGTTTCCTGTTTTAGGTGTGCCTACGACAATGATTTTCAACGTTGGAAATTAAGCAGAAGAATTCTAAAATTTACGATTATAAAAAAATGTATAAAATAATTATATTTAATAATTTATGAATATCGTTAATTTTATTCGAATCTTTTTCGTTTTTATTTGTTGTGCATTTTTTGCACCACAATGATTCGACGTCTTAGGTCACATGCCGGTTACATTCATTTAAATGTTCTCCTTTAAACCCCGCCGCGTCTGTTCCCACCCTGCGCTTGATCAGTTGCTTGTTTCTGCGGCGATGATGATCGATCCTTACCCGATTTATCGCCAGCTACGTGAGGAGGCGCCCGTGTTTTGGAGCGAGCAATGGAAGGCTTGGGTCGTGAGTCGCTTCGAGGACGTCGCCGTCTCACTCAAAGACAAAGAAAACCTCTCCAACGAAAACCGCCAGGGCCTGCTCTTTGCCGGTCTCACCGATGACGAACGCCAACAACTCTGCCCGCTTCGACACTATTTCGCCCAAAAAGATGTAATCGGCTCTGATCCACCCGATCACACGCGCATGCGCGCGCTCGTGCAGAAGGCGTTCACCCCAAAGACAATCAACGCCCTCGAGCCGCGCATTCGTGAGCTCGCCGAGTCCATGATCGCCCCCGCCGTCGCTAGCGGCCGATTTGATTTTATTCATGAGGTCGCGCACCCTTTGCCCGTCGTCCTTATAGCCGAAATGTTGGGCGCGCCTGCAGCTGACCGACATCTTTTCAAGAAATGGTCATCGGATATTCTCGGTTTCCAAGGCACGGGTCGTACGACTTTTGGCCCGGCGATGATATCGCAGACGAGTCTGGTTGAGATGTTTGCCTATATGAACGCCTTGATCGACGCCCGTCGCGCGCAACCGCAGGACGATCTCATCACCGCCCTCGCGCTCGCCGAGGAAGGAGGGAAAGGGTTTTCCCGTGATGAGTTGCTGGCCACGTGCAACACCATCCTTACCGCGGGCCATGAGACGACGACCAACCTGATCGGCAGCCTCGTGCATTTACTCCTTACGCACCCTGAGCAATGGGCCGCACTCAAAGCCAATCCCGCGCTGATCCACCCCGCCATCGAGGAAGCGTTGCGCTACGAGGCGCCCAAGCAGCGCAATTTCCGCCGCGTGAAAAGAACGCATACGTTTAACGGCGTTGAATTTGCCGAAAACGAGATGGTCTTCCAGGTGATCGGCGCTGCCAACCGCGACCCTGCGAATGTCGAAAATCCCGAGTCTTTCGAAATCCGCCGCACGAAGATCGATCACCTTTCCTTTGGCTATGGTATGCACTTTTGCGTGGGTGCGCCGCTGGCGCGCATGGAAGCGCGCGTGGTGCTGGAGACTCTGATCCAGCATCTACCCCAGGCTGGTCTCGTGCCCGGCAGTATGGCGTGGCAGGAGCGCGTGCAGTTCCGCGGGCCAGGCCGTCTCTTGCTCGAGCGTGGCGCTTGATCGAGCGTTGGGGGCGTGCTTGTGGGCTGGACTTGGGCGCCAAAATGGGGCGCGTTGTCGGTTGTGTTTACCCTCGCTCCAAAAACTGCTTTTGTCACCGGAGGCGCCTCGGGCATCGGGGCAGCGATCGCCCATGAATTTGTGCGCGCGGGTGCGCGTGTGATTATCGCCGACCGAAATGCGGCGCAAGGACCCGCCGTTGCTGCGAACATGGGTGCGCAGTTTGTGCAGCTCGATGTTGCCAGCGAAACAGAATTTACGCGCGTCGCCGCGGAGGTCGGTGCGATCGATGTGCTCGTCAACGTCGCCGGCATCGGCCACGTCGGGGCTTTGCCCGCGACGACGGCGGAAGACTTTGATCGGCTTTACGCGGTGAACGTCCGCGGCGTGTTCAACGGCTGCAAAGCCTTTGTCCCCGCGATGCTCACGCGTGGCTCGGGCAGCGTCATCAATTTGGCTTCGGTTGCTGGCATCGTCGCCGTGCGAGACCGACTCGCCTATACGACCACGAAGTTTGCTGTCGTCGGTCTCACCAAGGCGCTCGCGCTTGATCACTCGCACACGGGCGTGCGTTTTAACTGCATTTGTCCCGGCCGCGTGGAGACGCCGTTTGTAACCGCGCGCATCCAGGAATACCCCGACCCCGCTGCTGCGTATCGGGAAATGGCGTCCACTCAACTCAACGGCCGCATGGTGCAGCCCAACGAAGTTGCAGCTGCCGCTCTTTATCTTGCGGCTGATGTCAGCGCGATGGTCACCGGTAGCGCCCTCATGATCGATGGCGGTTGGACGTCGGGGAAATAATTTCCCTGCTTACTCGTTAAATTTGGGCGCGGCTTAGGGTAGCGCGGTATGCAGACGGTGTCTGGCCTGTGCGCTGGGTAAATTGTCGCGAAAAGAAAAATACATCGCGAAAACCTAACGCCTCCGCGATCTGATTGATCGTGAGGCCGGTCTCGGCGAGGAGTTGGCGAGCGCGCGTGAGACGTGCTTCGATCATGCAGGCTTGCGGGCGTTGACCGGTGATTTTTTCAAACACCCGAGAAAAATGATCCACGCTGTAGCCCGCGGTTTTGGCGAGTTCGGCAACCGGACGTGCCCCACCGGGGTTTTCGCGGATTTCAGCGGCGAGGCGTTGCATGATTTCGCGGTGATGTTGGTCAAGCGCGGGTGCGGCCGGTGCCGTCGCTTGTACACAAGTTTCGCGGACAAGTTCGCCGAGTAACGCGGTGAACAGTGCCTCGGCCGAAGCGTGTGCGGCCGGATCGGACTTGGCGCGTAGCGTAAGGATGCGCCGCATCGTTGCTTCCACGAAATCTGGATGCGCCGTGCGCAACACCTCCACCGGCGGTACGAAGCGGGGAGGCGGATTGCGCAGCGTGAAGTGGAAAAAATTTACGACGAGTGCTCGTTTGGGATCATGCGTGGCTTCGTAACGCCGACCAGGGCTCATCCAGACGCCGGTGCCCGGCGTGAGTGCGATCTGGCCGTGCTCGGTAGTCATGTTTCCGCGTCCGGCACTCACAAACCACAGATCGTAATCGCGTAGGCGCGGCGCCCATTCGGGCCCCAAGTGCCAGCCTGGTTCGCAGCGCACGCGGTTACAATGTGCAGTAAGATACACGGGATGGTTGAACGCAGCAATGGGCATAAAAACGGATAAATACAAAAAGATGTCGGACGCCTTTATGGCAAGGCAGGCGTGAGTGCGTTACGATGAGAGCGGATTAGTTTATTTACACCCTCGTTTCGCTTAACCCACTTTTTGTCATTATGTCTACCGCGACCCCCGTCACGCCTGCTCCTGAATTTGATCTCGGTGCTGAATTGCATGCGCCTGAGCTTTATCAACCCGTGCCAACTACCGCGCATTCCGTTGCGACCCTGGACGACATCGGGCCGCGTGAAATCGCGTTTTACCGTGAACACGGTTATCTCGCCGTGCGTGAGGCGTTCACCCCAGCGGAAGTTTCCTCAGCGCTTTCCGGGCTAGTGGATTTGATTATGGGTAAAAATCCGGCGTTCAACGGCATTACGTTTGAAGCGGCGGCGAAGACGATTCTTCCGACGTTGAGCGTTGAGCAGCGGCAGGACGCAGTGCGTAAGGCCTGGCATTTTGTGAATTTCGAGCCGCGCTTGAAGGCGATCTCGCATCATGTAAAACTGATGGCGGTCGCCAAAAAACTGATCGGCGACAAAGAGCCGGAGATGTTTCAAGATATGGCGCTGGTGAAACCGCCGCGTTTGGGTCGCGAAAAGCCCTGGCACCAAGATCACGCGTATTTTGATTATCCGCTCGGCACGCCGGTTCTGGGGGTGTGGATCGCGCTCGATGCAGCGACGATCGAAAACGGATGTATGCAACTCTTGCCTGGTCGCCACCGCGAAGGCCCGATCACGCATTTCCAGCGGCGTGACTGGCAGATCTGCGACACTGTCATCATGGGCACTAAGTCGGTCGCGGCTCCTTTAGAACCCGGCGGTTTGCTCTTGTTTGACGGTTTATTGCCGCACGGTACGCCGCACAATGCCTCGGCGAACCGTCGGCGCGCGCTGCAATTTCACTACGCGCCCGCGGGTATCACCAAGACCACGGCCGAAGAGCGCATGAAGCACTTCGGCAGCGAAGGCAAAAACGTCACCTGCTGATCCTAATATTTTAAGTAAATTTAATGGTTAAGATCGGCGGATTGAACTGAATTTTGACCTCTTTTAGCTCAGTGGACGGCGCGAAAACCCGGTCCTTTAGGGCCGGAATGAAGCGCCGCCCTTGAGGTATAGCACTCGCCCCCCCCCTCAGCTTTTGACCGCGTCGAGCACGATCGAGGGCGTGAGCAATTCGGGCAAAATCACCGGCTCGGTTTTACCGGGCTGCCAGATGACGTTAAACGGGACGGCGCTGCGTTGATATTTTGCGAGCTCGGCGGTGATCGCCGGGTCTTTGTTGGTCCAGTCAGCGCGCAGGGTGACGATTTTTTTGGCGGCAAATGCGCGTAGGACGGCGTCGGAGTGGAAGACGATTTTCTTATTCGTCTGGCAGGTGGCGCACCACCGTGCGGTGAAATCGACGTAGATGGTTTTCCCCTCGGCGCGAAGTTTCGCCACGGTTTCGGGGCTCCATTTTTCCCAGACGACTTCGGGCGCGCCGGCGGCTTGGGCGGCGGCGGTTTTCGAAGCGATGTCTTCCGGCCAGCCTGTCCACACGCCGACGGCGAACACGAGCGCAGCGGTGACGGTACCGAAGCGGACCTTGGCCGGCTTGGTGCCGGGGGCGTTGTAGCGGCCGTAGAACCACACGCCGAGCGCGATGAGCACCAGACCGAAGAGTGCCATCAGGGAACCGTTTTCCGTCGTCTGGCCGGCGAGCACCCAGGTGAGGTAAGCGACCGTCGCATAGAGCGGAAACGCCATGAATTGCTTAAACGTTTCCATCCACGCGCCGGGGCGGGGTAGGATTTTCACGGCGGCGGGAAAAATCGAGAGCAGCAAATACGGACCGGCGAGGCCAATCGCGATGGCGGTGAATACGGCGAAGGATTCCACCGTACTTAACGTCAGCGCGGCGCCGAGGGCGGGCGCGAGAAACGGCGCGCTGCACGGGGTGGCCACAACGGTCGCGAGTACGCCCGTAAAAAAGGAGCCGGCAAAACCCGACTTCATCTGGAGATCGGAGCCGACGCCGGTAGCGCTCAAGCCGAACTCAAAGACCCCGCTCATATTCATCGCGAAGATTAACATCACGGCAGCGAGCGCGAAGACAAAGAGCGGGGATTGTAGTTGGAAGCCCCAGCCGAGTTGGTCGCCGCCCGCGCGCAGGACGGCGAGCACCGTGGCGAGGGTCCAGAACGAGAGGAGTACGCCGAGGGCGAAGACAAGACCGTGGAGAACGACCTTTTTCTTGTCCTGGCCGGCTTGGTTGACGAAGCCGAGGATCTTAATGCCGAGTACAGGGAAGACGCAGGGCATGAGGTTCAAAATCACCCCGCCGACGAAGGCGAGAAACAGCGTGCCGAGCAGCGAAACCGGTGCGGCCGGAGCCGCGGCGGTGGTGGTGACGAGTGGTGCGGCTGGGGCGCTCGCGTTGGTTTTGACGGGAGCTGGAGCGGCAGCAGTGAAGGCGAGATCTACGCGCAGGCCGGGGAGCGAGCCGTCGGCGCGCCAACTTTTGCTGCTCGTGAGTACGCCGGCGAGTTTAGCGGTGTCTTTGGGCGCGTCGGGGGAAATCGGTAGCGTGAGCACAAAGCTGCCGTTGGCGGCGGCGGTGACCGTTTGCGGGAGTTCGTAGGCGATGTAATTATCATCGGCGAAGAAGCGCAGGTCTTGTGGCACGGCGGGGGGATTAGCGGCGGCGGCTGAAACGGTGAGGGTGACGTTTTTGGCGTCGCGGGTGGCGGAGAGTTTCCACGCGGCATCAGCGCGGGGTAGGCTGGCGACGACGGCGGTGAGGCGGGCGCCGAAGGCGGGATCAGGCGTGGCGGTCGCGGCGACCGGCAGCGTGAGACTGACCTTGGCGTCGCCGGGCATGCAGACTTCTTCGCACATCAGCCACTCGGCGGCGGCTTTGAGCGTGACGCTCGTACCGAGCGAGAGATCGGGGGGTGGCGTCAAGGTGACCGGCAGGAGCAAATCGCCTTCGTAGCCGTTGCCGACGATCGTGCCGGTGCGGTCTTTGAGGGCTTTGGGCGCGGGCCATTGAATCTCGCTGGCTTTCCAACCGGGCGGCAGCGTCCACGCGATCGTGGTGACCAGGCCAGTGCCTGGGTTGAGCCAATACGTGTGCCAATGTTCGTCGTGGACGAAGCGGAGGGCGACTTGCACCGGTTTGCCGGGGACGATGGCGGTCTCAGCGGCGACGAGAGAAGCTTTGACGTGCGCGCGCGCCGTGAGGGGCAGCAACGCGGTGAGGCCGAGCGCGAAGAGGGCAAAGAGCGGGAAACGGGCGAGTCGCATAACGGTAAGTTGGAGGATAGGAACCGAGGAAGCAAACCGGACAACAGGTGAAACGTAGAATGTGTTCGAGCGGCGACGGTTTAGTTCCGTCGGGCGAACTCAGTGCGCAAAAAGTTTGGTCGAGTAATAACGCTCGGCGCGGTCGCAGAGAATAGTGACGACGCGGGATTCGGGGCCCATCTCAACGGCGGTGCGAAGGGCGGCGATGATGTTGGCGCCGCTGGAGGTGCCGACGAGCAGGCCAAATTCGCGGCTGAGGCGGCGGGTCATGGCGATCGCATCGGCGCTAGAGACTTTGATCGCGCCGTCGAGTTGGGCGTGGCGGAGCAGCGGCGGGACGTAGCCGCCGGCGACGCCTTCGATGGAATGGCAGCACGGCATTTCGCCGGAAAGCATGGCGGCCTCGGCCGGCTCCATGGCGAGGATGCGAACCTTAGGATTGGCGACGCGGAGGGCGCGGCCGCAGCCGGTGAGGGTGCCGCCCGTGCCGTAGCCCGCGACAAACGCATCCACGCGACCTTCCATTTGGGTGAGAATCTCGCGGCCGGTGAATTCCTCGTGGTCGCGGGCGTTAATCGGATTTTCGAATTGGCGCGGGAGAAAAATGTTGGGATCCCGCGAGGCCATTTCCAACGAGAGTTCGATGCCGGTGGCGTAGCCGTTAGTGGGTTTAAATAACTCTACCTCTCCGCCAAATTGGCGGATCAAGTGCCGGCGCTCAATGCTGGCCGATTCGCTCATCAGGATGTGCACGCGGTAGCCCAAGGCCGCGCCGACCATGGCTAGCGAGATACCGGTGTTACCGCTGGTGCACTCGAGGATGATAGATTTCTCGTGCAACACCCCGTGCTGGATGGCGTCCTCGATGATGCATAAAGCTAGACGGTCTTTGATGGAGCCGGAGGGGTTAAGAAATTCGGCCTTGGCGTAAAGGGTGCGATCCGCCTCGGGAAAATAGAGCGGAATGAGCGCGGTGTTGCCGATCAACGTAAGGACCGGCGGACGAGAACGAGCGAGCGTAGCCATGTAATAGATTCGTAGTTTAGGGCGGAAACCTACGTTTGGCGATGAGGCAGGTAAACAAAAACGCCCGCCCAGAAAACGAGCGAGCGCGGAAACTTGAGCCTAAAGCGCTTTAGCTTTTCGGGGCGACGACGGGTTTGATAGTGGAACCGGCGGGGTAGAAGGGCTTGGGCTGGTCAGCGGGCGCAACTTTGACGCCAGCGATTATGAGCAAGTTGGCTAGGGCATCGTGGGCGGCAGGGCCGTAGCCGGCGTAGAAGCCGACGAATTTACCTTCGGCGTTGATCACGAGGGTCGTCGGTAGCGGTGTCATCGCGCCTCGGGTGAGCTGCAGCATCACCGTTTTCATAGTAGCGTCCTTGTCGCCGCTCGCGGGTTTACCGATCGGATCAAATACGGTGGGAAAGGTGTATTGGGTTTGGTTGGTGATGACCCACTTGTCGTAGGCTTCGCGGGTGTCGAACGAGCATACGCCTAAGATCACGACGTTTTGGTCGGCGTAGCGGCGCGACAACTCCTCGTAGTGCGGCATCGCTTGTTGGCAGGGGCCGCACCAGGTGGCCCAGAAATCGAGAACCACGGTTTTACCTTTGGCGAAGTCGGAGAATTTTCCTTCGGTGCCGGTGGAGGTGATGACTTTGAAGTCAGGCAAAACATCGCCGGCTTTGAGTTTACCATAGGCTTCACGAAAAGGAGCCGGAGGATTTTTTGCCTTTTCCGCAGCCGCAGCGGCGCTGATTTTGGCTTTTTCAGCGGCAGCCGCGACGACGGCGGCGTCGACCTTGATGCCGGCGACGGCGAGGGCGGCTTCGGTGCGGGGATCGGTGGCGCCGCCGTTGCCGACGATTACGCCCACAATTTTGCCGTCACGACCAATCACAAACTGTGTAGGAATACCGGTGACCCCGTAAAGCTTGCTGGCGGCGCGGTCGGCAAAGGTGGCGGAGTCGCGTTCGTTGGGATCGAAGGCGAAGAGGAGATCGGGGTATTTTGGCTGGTTGGCGGGAATCCACTCCGTGAATTTGGCGATGGTGTCGCTGGTGCCGGAGGCGAGGACGACAACGCCTTGGTTTTTGTATTTAGCGGCGAGCGCTTGGGTGTGCGGGAAGGACGCGATGCAGGGGCCGCACCAGGTGGCCCAGAAGTCTAGGATGATGACCTTGCCTTGATAATCGGCGAGGCGGACATCGCCGCCTGCGAGGTTTTTCATGGTGAAGTCGGGGGCGACGACTCCGGCGGTGAGGAGGGCGGGCGCGGCGGCTGCTTGAGCTGTCAGGAGGGTCAATGCGCTGGCCGCGATGAGGCCGGTGCAGACGAGGAGCGGGCGTAAAAAAGCGATTTTCATGGGTGAGTTGATTTTTAAAATAGAAAATAGCCCGCGAACGTGGGCGCGGGCTATAGAGCAAAGTTGAGGAGGTAATTATCCGCGGCCAACGCGGATGTAGCTTAACTAATCAACGCATCGATTCGCGGTTGGCTTGATCCAGTTTGGCTTTGGTCAGGATCTCGGGAGCGACCTTGACGCCGGCTTGGGCGAGGGCGGCTTCGAGTAGGACTTCACCCTTGAGGTAGCCGGTGCACAGGGCGGCAACCTTACCGTCACGACCGATGATGAATTGCTGCGGGATCCCGCCCACGCCGTAGAGTTTATGCGAGGCGCGATCGGTGCCGCGTTCCTGCGGATCATGGGAGAACAGCATCTCGGGATAGGTGGCTTGGTTTTTCTTCACCCAGGCCTCGAAGGCGGCGCGGCTGTCACTCGTGCACGAAGCTAAGACAACAACGCCTTGGTCTTTGTAATGGGCGGCGACTTCGTTGGTGTGCGGCATCGAGGCGATGCAAGGGCCGCACCAGGTGGCCCAGAAATCGAGGATCACGATCTTGCCGCGGTAGTCGGATAGTTTTACCGCCTTACCATTGATATCGGTGGCAGGGAAATCAGGCGCCGTTGCGCCGACTTTGATCATTTCCACTTTTGCTTCAGGAACCGCAGGTTTGGTCTCCGCGGCGCTCCACACTTTTTTCGGCATGTCCTCGGCCGCGAGTTTGACGCCGGCGCGCAGCAGCAGGTTGCCGATCCCTTCAGAGACCTGAGCGCCGCCACCGATGACGATGCCGACCATGTTGCCTGTGGCGTCAATGACGTAGGCGTGGGGGACGGGCGCCATGGCTCCGCCGGTGAATACGAGCGGGGCGACTTTCTTCATGTGCTCACGTTGAAGGGTTCCGAATGCCTTCTTTTCCTCAGGAGTCATCTCGTTGAAATCTTTCGAGGGTTGCGGGCCCTTGCCCACGGAATCGAAGTACACAGGGAAGCTGAATTTGCCGGCGTTCTTCTCCCGCCACTGGTCGAAGTCCTCGCGCGTGCTGTAGGCGGAGAGGGCGACGACTGTGACACCTTGCCCGGCATATTTACGCGTGAGGTTCTCGTAGAAGGCCAAGCCGTCAGCGTACAAACCGCCGCCGGAGCTGATGGAGAAGATGGCGGTCTTGCCTTTGATCACTTCAGATAGATTTACCGACTGGCCGTCGACGGTTTGCAGCGTGACGTTCGGCACGGGCTGGCCGGCAACGAGCTTGGCGAAATTTTCCATGAACGGTGCCCGCGGGGGCGCCGAAGCTGCCGCCTTGGCGGCCGCGGCTTCATCCGCCGCGGCTTTCACGAGTGCCGCTTTGCCGGCGGTGGCAGTGGCTTCGTCGATTTTCACGCCCGCGAGGGCCAGGGCGCCTTCGGTGCGGGTGTCGGTTTCGCCGCCGTTGCCGACGATGCTGGCGACGATCTTGCCGTCGCGTCCGATGACAAACTGCGTGGGAATGCCCGAGACGCCGTAGAGGCTGGATGAGGCGCGTTTATCGAAGGTATCGGAACCGCGCTCGTTGGGGTCGAAAAAGAACTGCATCGCCGCATATTTGGGTTGATTGGCGGGAATCCATTTTTTGAAGGCGGCGATCGTGTCGCTCGTACCCGAGGCTACGACGAGCACGTCTTGGTCTTTGTACTGGGCGGCGATTTTCTGGGTGTGGGGGAACGACGCGATGCACGGTCCACACCAGGTGGCCCAGAAATCGAGGATGACGACCTTGCCTTTGAAATCAGCGAGGTGGACTTCTTTATCGTTGATGTCGCGCATCACGAAATCGGGGGCGACGGTGCCCGGGGAAAGTAAGCTGGGCCGGGCGGGCGCAGTGGCGCCGGCAGCGGGTTTGGGTGCGGCGTTGATGGTGGAAGGAGCAACCGAGCTACCTCCGCCTCCGCCCATGCGCAGGTCGCCGCCGGCGGCGACGAGGGCGTCTAGATGCTCGTCCGTCAGCTTGATGCCGTTGCGGGCCAAGGCGGAGTAGGTCATCGCGATGACTTTTGGACCCATGCCGATAAAGCCGGTCCACAGAGCTCCGTCGGCTTTGACGAACGCGGTGGCGGGATACATGCCGACACCGAAAATCGTGTTGGTGACGTTTTCCGCCCAAGCTTTGCCGGCGGAATCCCAAGCGACGGCGAAGCCGGGGTTGGGGTGGGTTGCGACCCATTTATCGAAGTCGGCTTTATCGGTGGCGGAAAATACAGCGAGGGCGCCGAGGCCTTGATCTTTGTAGGTGGCGGCGGTTGAGCCGAACCACGGTTGCGGGCCGTTGCTGGTGCAGAATTGGATTAGGAGCGGCTTGCCGCGCAGACTTGAGAGTTTGAGCGGTTGGCCATCGGTGCCGGTGACGGTGAAGTCGGGGACCTGGGCGCCGCGGGCGACGTTACCGAATTTTTCGGGGGTGAAGCCGCCGCCAGCGGGAGCGGCACTCCCCATGCCGACCATGGCGGTCTTGGCGGGCGCAGCCATGGCGGGGGTCTTCATGATGGCGGGGATCGATTTCGGCGCGCTCGGGTCCTTCTTGGGCTCGGGCGGGATCGAGGCGAGGTCGACCTTGGCCCCGGCGCGGGCGAGGGCGTATTCGAGGCGATAATCCTCGCCGGGTCCACCGCCGCTCACCGTTTCAACGATGTTACCGTCCCGGCCGATGACGAACATCGTAGGGAATCCGGTGATGAAATACTGGGTGTTGAATACGGAGTCCTTCCAGCCGTCTTTGCCGGCCGGGTCAAAGGCCATCGTGAATTTGTATTTCTCGGCGTTGCGCTGGATCCAGCCGTCGTAGGCGGCGCGGGAATCATCGGCGGTGATGCCTAGTAGTACGACGCCTTGGCCAGCGTATTTTTGGGCGACGCGGTCGTTATTGGGCATTGCGGCTTGGCAGGGTCCGCACCAGGTGGCGGAGACATCTACGATGATGATTTTGCCGCGATAATCGCTCAGCTTGATCGTCTCGCCCTTGGGGCCGGTGACGGTGAATTCCGGAGCTAGGTCGCCCGGTTTGAGTTGATGAAATTTGGCGGTCGAGCTCGCGGCGCCGGCGGCGGGGACGGGCGCAGAAGTCTGCGCGGTGAGCCAAGTACAGGAGCTCAGGGCGAGCGCGAGACCGCAGGCGAGAAAGGGGCGAGAGGAAATTTGCATGAAAAAAGGCAGACAGATGAATGAGGATATAAAAGGTGGGCCTGAGCTCAGGCCCACCTGATTATTTATGGGATCAGAACGGCGCGATCAGAGAGAACTCAAAGGTGCGCCCAAAGACCCAGCGGCTGTGCAATCCGGGGTTAAAGCCGTAGATGTTCAGACCGAAGAAGGGGGGCTTGGTGTCTTCGATGTTGGCAACACCGAAGCCGAGTCGAACCCCCTTGCCGTAGTTGCGCCATAGACCGTTCTTGAACTCATAACTGCCCCGCAGGTCGATCAAGTGCATGGCGGGTGTCGGGTAAACCGTGGGCGTGACGCCAGCATTATTGGTGTTAAACCCGCTCATGTAGCTGAACGCCGATGATGCGGCCCACGCGCCTTTGCTCCAATAAAGAGAACTAGCCAAGTTCCAGCGCGGGCTTGAATAGGTATCACCCACGTCGTTAATCGGCGTGCCGCCTACCGTGAGTAGTCGAGTCTGTTTGATCGTCTTGGCCGCGTTTACGTTCAGGCGCCAGCGACCGATTTTCTCCCAAGGCAGACGATATTCCGTGCCAAAATCGATGCTCTCGTTGCGGACCTCGCCGAAGTTGGCGTATTGAGTGTAAAGCGTGTTGATCGCGCCTGGCCAATTCGAGGCTGTATCAGTGGCGGTTGGGGCACTGCGGATCACGAAGTCGGGAAATAGGGCGGGATTATTGAGGATGACCGCACTGGTGAGCGACTGGATCGCGTTCTTTTGCACTGTGCGGTAGTAATTCACGTTGAGCGTTAGGCCCTTGATCCAAGGCGCATCAATCGTGGCACCGTAGAAATCGTTGGTGGAAGTTTCGGGCTTAAGATCGGGATTGGGGCGTGTAATGAGAGTGATCGGGGTCGAGGTGTTGCCGCGCAGGGGATCAACGACAGTAGACGAGGATTGCGTGGTGACGCGGCGATTTTCGGTCAGACTCGGCGGACGGTAACCTTCCGAATAGCTGCCGCGCAGCAGTAAGGAGCGAAAGGGCTGCCAAGTGGCGCCGTATTTCGGCACGCTTCTGCTGCCCAATTTGCTAATCTTTTCGTAGCGGCCAGCGAGATTGGCTTCGAGGCGCTGGAGCAAGGGCAGGGCGTTGGGCTTGCCAAAGATCGGCACTTGCAGCTCGGCATAGGCGGCTTCGGTGTTGCGCACATCGGTGAAGCTGGTGGTCGTGGCGACGGCGGGGAAGCCCGCAAAGGTTACGCCGGTGTTAGTGTTGGAGTCGCGCTCATAAGAGCCACCCACGGACATGCGGATTGGGCCGCCGGGAATTTTGAACAAATCGCCATTCGCCGAGGCATCGAAGCTATCCAAGCCTGAGCGTCCGTCCACGGTCGGATAAATCGCGGTTTGTTCGAGTAGGGCGGACTGATTGGCTGCGCCGGGCATGCGCTCATCGATGAATGGATTGAAGCGCTGGGTCGCATCGGCGTTGTTGGCCAAGGCATTGAAGGCGGTGGAATTAAACGAGCGGTTGAGGGAGTGGTACTTTTGATCCTGCCAGCGGTAGCCGGCATCCCAACGCCACGTTTCCCAGAGTTTGCCTCGGATGCCGGTGGTGATGGTGTGGGTTTGGGTCTTGGTTTGTTGCCAGATCGAGCCCCATTGCGGCAACAGCATACCAAATTGGATCGCCTCACCAAAAATATTATTGGTCGCGGCGACCCCCACGTTGGAGACGTAAACGGGCAGGCCCTTGGCCAAGCTGCGCGAATCACTGAAACTATAGGCGCTATAACCCTCGGTCTCACCGAAGAGCTTCAACGTGCCGTTGGCGGCGAAGCCGCGGCGATCAGAGCTGGAGATTAACTCATTCCACGAAGCGGGATTGGTGATGCGCTGACCTTGGGCGAGGATGGTGGCGCCGGTGCCTTGGCCTGGGTCGTTGGTCAGGCGGCGCTCAAATGCAGCAATGGCCGGAGTCGTGACTGAGCTTGCGGGAGCCGCGAGTACGCGGACGCCAGGAATGGAAACAAAGCCGGTCGTCGCCGTGGATTGCACGACGGCGGGATAGCCCCACTGGATGCGTTGATCGGTGCCAAAAACGGGCAGGCCGGTGGTGGTGCTGTACCCCTGGATTTGATTACGAAAATCAGGGTTTGCGGAGAACGAGCGTTGCGAAGCGTAAAGGGGATCTCGGGCGTAGTAATTGACCGAAACGGTTCCACGTAAGCGACCTTTGAGACCGGCAAAACCGGTCGTGAGGGTAGTCTGACGTTCCCGCGCTCCCCCGTGCTCGGTCAGCTTTAGCTGACCGTTTAATTCGGTTCCGACCCAGGATTTTTTTAAGACGATGTTGATCACGCCAGCGATCGCGTCGGCGCCATAGATCGCGGAAGCGCCGTCAGTGATGATTTCAATGCGTTCGACCATTCCGAGGGGAATGGTGTTCAAGTCGACGAAGCCTTGTCCGGTCGTGGAACCGCGGTTTTTATCGCCCGCTTGGGTCACTCGGCGGCCATCCACCAAAACGAGCGTGGAGCCTGAACCGAGACCCCGTAGACTCACGCCGGACACGCCGGTTTGGACCGGAGCGATCAAGTTGGGGCTGGCACCGACAAAAGGAGTGAGCGGCAGGCCACTTTCCGTGCGTTGGCCGGCCATCATGTTCAGATCATTCGGAGCGCTGTTACGACCTGAACCTACGCCACCGTAGGTCTGTGGAATCGTACGCATAAAGTCGGCCAAACTCATCGCTCCACTATCGCGGATCTCATCGAGCCCATACGTGGTCACTGGAGAGGGTCCTTCTACATCCGTGCGGCGGATTCGGGTGCCAAGCACCTCAAAATCTTCTAATTTGACCGCTTTATCAGGGGCCGTGGCCGTTTGGGCTGGGCTCGTCGAGCCGGTAGCAATGAGGCCTGCGGTGAGGAGGCCGAGGAGGATACGATTCATTTTCATGGTGCTTGGTAAAAGGATCTCGCAGCAAGGGGTCGGATCGGGTCTGCATCTCCCTGCCCCAAAGTTATGAAAAGCTGCTAAGCCTTGGGGTGTTAGAGGCATATTTTCTTTTTTTTGTGACAGGGTGAAAAATTCTTGCAAGCTTGCTCGTCGGGCTATGACGCGCAGTTTTGCTAAATGAACATCCGTAATTTTGGTTCTACCGGCCGCTCGATCGGCGAAATTGGTCTCGGTACCTGGCAACTCGGCGCCAATTGGGGCGATGTTTCTGACGAGACCGCAATGGCCACCCTGCGCGCGGCCGACGCCGCGGGTACGACGTTCTTCGATACCGCTGACGTCTACGGCATGGGCCGCAGTGAAACCCTGATCGGGAAATTTCTCAAAGAGCTCGCGCCGTCACGTCGAAGCAACGTCTTTGTGGCAACCAAACTCGGGCGCTTTAGCCCTCCTGGTTGGCCGGAGAATTTCACGCGCGCGGCGGTGCGCCAGCACACGGAGGCGTCGTTGCGGCGGCTCGCGATTGATTGCGTGGATCTCACGCAGTTACACTGTGTACCGCCGGAGATCATGGCGCAGGGCGAGATTTTCGAGTGGCTGCGCGAACTCCAACGCGAAGGCAAAATCGGCGCGTTTGGCGCGAGTGTGGAATCGATGGACGAAGCGCACGTGTGTCTGCGTCAGCCTGACCTCGTGGCGCTGCAGATTATTTTTAATATTTTTCGCCAAAAACCGATTCACACGCTCTTCGCGGCGGCGAAAAAACAAAAAGTTGCCCTCATTGTGCGCCTCCCACTCGCGAGCGGCCTGCTCGGCGGCAAGATGACCCAAGCGACGAGCTTCCCGGCGAGCGACCACCGCAATTTCAACGCCGATGGCCAGAAGTTTAATGTGGGCGAGACCTTCGCCGGCCTGCCTTTCGCAAAAGGCGTGGCCTTAGCTGATGCGCTCAAGCCGCTCGTGCCCACCGGCCTAACGTTGCCGGAGCTCGCACTACGCTGGTGTTTGGATTTTGACGCGGTCTCAGTGCTGATTCCCGGCGCGAAAAATCCCGCGCAAGCTCACGCCAACGCGCGGGCGGCGGCGTTGCCCCCGCTGAGTCCGGCGCTGCACGCGCAGCTCACCTCATTTTACATCCGCGAAGTCGCCGCCCACATTCGCGGTCCGTATTAAGCTATCTGCGTAATGTTCGCGTAATTGGCGCGGGGTTAGACTGGACTCATCAATGATGCCCGTTTTACCGCGTTCTCAAGTCTACCTATCGATTGGGGCCTTATTTGGGGCGAGTCTCGTTCGGACTCTCGCTCATGCCCAAACGGCGGAGCCAGCGCCACCTACTCCGCCAGAAAAAGCCATCGTCACACTTGAAAAAGTCGTGGTTGCAGCCCCATCGACCGAAGCCGCCAACACATTTGCGGACAAAACCGGCGCTAGCTCGCTTACGGAAGTCATCGCGGGCAAGGCGCTCGAAAATCCTAATGCGCAGAGCGCCAGCGATCTACTGAAAAACACCCCAGGGGTGACGGTGAGCCGTGGGGCCGATGGTTCCTCCAAGATATCGGTGCGTGGACTCGATTCGCGCTTTGTCCGGGTCACCGTTGATGGCCAGCGCCAGGGCGGCAATCGTAACCCACTCGATAGTATTCCACCCGAGATGGTGAAGTCGCTTGAAGTGACCAAGGCGCTGACGCCCGATCTCGATGCCGATGCCATCGGCGGCGCGATTAATGTCACCACCACCGGAGTGGGGGACTTAAAGACCGCTTATTTTCAAGGGCGGCACCAGCTCACGTTTAACCCGCTTGAAAGCCGGCCAGGCCTGCGCACTAGCTTAACCTACGCTCGGCCTGCGGCGATTTTTTCAACCTCCAGCAATGGCGGGTTGCTCGCGACTTTGAACTATGATGATCAATACCGTCTGCGGGAAAACTTCGAAACCGATGCTGATTGGCCGGCGATTGTTTCACCCGGTCCCGCTCCCTTCGCCGGCTTATTAGTGCCGGCCTATACGCTCGTCCGCGACGAGGTGACGCGCGATCACCGCCAGCGCGGAGGGGCGGTTTTTAGCTCAGACGCTCGCTATGGCGCGCTCCGGCTCAGCTTGCGCTCCACTTTCAACCGCGAAGACAGTCAGCGGGTCCGGCAACGTGAACGCTTTGACGTAGCGGAAGGCGCTCCCTTCGAACTGACCCCCGATCGGGGCGTGTTTTCCGGCGTGCATCTGGACCGGCGCGAATCCCGGCAGCATACCATGCGCGATGCCGGCACTTTAACTCTCAACGCTAAAACCACCGCCGGCCGTGCCGAGCTGGATGGCAACCTTGGGCTCGTACTCACGCGTGAACATGAGCCTCGCACAATCGATACCGTGTTTCGAAGCGATCACACCTACCGCGCAACCTACGATCTGCGGGCCGATCCGTTTCTGCCGCGCTTAACTTTTCTCGATGAGATCTCGCCCGCTAACTCCGCGTTAAATCAGACCGATCCCGCCCACTACTTTTTAAATAACCTCACGTTTTCATCTAATAACAGCCGTGATCGCGAAAACTCGGGACGTTTTAATCTGAAGCTTCCGCTCGACGAATCAGCGGAAACGCCCGCTTATGTAAAATTTGGCGTGAAACTCCAGCAGCGGCACCGCACGAGTGATGCTGAGCGCACGATTTACGATACCGCGGGTCTACCCCTCAGCATGGTGGGCTACGTGCGTACGACCCTGCTCACCACTCAAGCGGGGGATTACCGCTATGGACCCATCCCAAACAGCTCAGCCGTGGCCGCGCTCCTGTCGATGCAGCCCGCCTATTTTCAATTCAACGCGGTAGATTCTCGAATCGCCCGAGCCAGCGGTGATTATACGGCAACCGAGACGATTGGGGCTGCCTACGCCATGGGTGGTTTAAAACGCGGCGCTTGGTCGTGGCTCGGTGGCCTGCGGGTTGAAAATACGCAGGTGCAGACCACGGGAAATCAGCTTAATTTTGATGCGACCGGCGCCTTGGCGGCCATCACTCCTGCATCGGCGACGGGCCATTACACGACCCTCTTGCCGGGTTTCCACCTGCGCTACGACGCAAGGCCCACCCAGGTTTGGCGGGCCTCGGTGACCCGCGCCCTCGCCCGTCCGGCTTATGGCGAACTCGCCCCTCGCCGTCAGATCAATTTCATCGACCACCGTTCGCAATCGGGTAACCCGGCGCTCAAACCTTATGAGGCCACGAACTTAGACCTCTCAATGGATACATTCCTGGAGCGTACCGGGGTTTTTTCCTCAGCGGTGTTTTATAAACGCATTGAGCATTTTATCGTTGAGACTCAGGCCCCGCTTACGCTGGGCAGTTTGGGCACTTTCCTCGACAACCGCCGGATCAACGGTGGGGCCGCCAGCGTCGCCGGCTTGGAAACGAGCTGGAAAAGCATCCCTTGGACCTTGCCCGCTGATGCCGGCGAAATCTCCGCAACGCTAACCTACACCTGGCTGCATAGCCGCGCAGAAATTCCCTCGCGGCCTAGGGAAAAACTTCCTCTCCCGGGCCAAGCCAACCATCAAATTAGTCTCACCCAAAGTTATGAGCGCGGCCG
>Ga0114958_10001193_pt1 | contig 20813 bp, 19 predicted proteins | sample C_130208_EF_Meta_FD_89577 | JGI IMG/M metagenome (GOLD analysis project Ga0114958, IMG submission 89577) | Freshwater microbial communities from Lake Croche, Canada to study carbon cycling - C_130208_EF_MetaG | ecosystem: Environmental > Aquatic > Freshwater > Lake | place: Lake Croche, Canada...
GACCTTTCTACATTCAACTCCACACCGACCTTTCTACATTCAACTCCACACCGACCTTTCTACATTCAACTCCACACCGACCTTTCTACATTCAACTCCACACCGACCTTTCTACATTCAACTTTTTCAGAATAGACAGACCGCGCGCGCGTGTGAAGGCTCAGGGACTTACGCTGTTACACTCAGCGTAAGTCCCTGCAAGCCAGCAGTTTTTACACTGCCATTACATTGTCCACAATCTCACTTCCAGAGTGGCACGGAGCAATGCTAAGCACCGCATCCAGAAGCATTTGCGCCTTTGTCACTAGGCTACGTGCCTCATCCAGAACGGCTTGCGATGGATAATCAAGCGCAAGTGCCTCTGTTAGATAGGATTGAATTCTAGACAATGGTCGAAGAGCCCGCTTTGCAGTTCTAAAAGGCGAAGCGGCAACGACTTGCTTCGCTTCTTCAATCGCTTCCATACCTTCTCCAAAAAGCATAAACATCTTAGTAAGAGACAGTTGCTTCTTAAACACCACGTACTCAGGGTTGTTTTTGCCGTCCAACCATACAGGTTCACACGCCTCTGGTGTTGCGTGATAAAGTGCTAGTATTGTGTTGTTTGCATTGGTGAACCTGTCCTTTTTCTTTCTGCTAGGGTTATACTGGTTTGCAGAGTTTATCCACCTCTCCGCTAGTGTTTTAGCGTTAAGAATGTCAGGCGCAAGCCGCTCCATCCTCGCCGCTTCTTTTCGCTCGCAGTGTTCAACCCAAGGCATTTCCACCATATTCAGGCTATCGTAATTAGCACGAATATCCTCGTGCTCACCCTCTGTAATCTGTTGTTGCTCATATACATACTCTGACAAGCGAGCCTCTTCCATTGCCCTGATTGCTCCCCATTCGATAGCATCCAAACTCACCGTGGGGCGCAAACACTTCATCCTCAATGCTCTACCGCCTCTCGTAATTTCGAGTGCAGTACGTGATTCTGAGAACACGTTTTTCCAGAAAGCGAAAAGCTCATCGCCTTCCAGAGTGAACTTGCTCTCTGGCTTAGACTTATCCCATTGAAACGTGCCAAACCGCTCAAAGTGAGCAACCACCTGCGGCCAAATGGGTTGCAGCCAACGCCAGACAACGCCTTCCACTTCTTCAACGTCTGAAGCAAAAAGCTCGTAACGCGCTGACTTGGAATGGTTTACCGCACCATTGTCGGAGATACTCCAGCTAATTTCTCCTAACTCGTTCTGCTCAAAGGAATTAACTACAACAGACTCTAGCGATTTGATCTCAATAGATTCGTCTAACTCTCTCTTGGATCGGGTTTTAGGGTTGGCTAATCGCCATGCGGCTTTTACTGCAAGGTTCTTCACAAATCTGCTAACATGTTCAGCGAAAGTGAGTTCACCGCGTTCTTTTCTCTCTTCGTCCGCTTTGATTAGACGCTCTGAAATCAGTGCTAACTTGCGTTCAGTGAGCACCCATTCAGGAGTTTCTCCTACCGATCTATCAGCTTTGCGTCGAAGGACTTCTGCGCTACTGCGAAGCCTTTCGGCGACATACTTTTCTATAGTGTCTATGCGTAAATCATCCATGCTTTGATTGAAGTTTTCCGCATATAGTTCTCTGAGTTGTGTTTGCATATTATTATCTGTGGCTGTTGGGTTTACTGTGGTTTCTACTGAGGTTTTTGGGTTGCTGTTCTTTATCATATACTGATGTATTTACTAACTTATCTAACATCTTCCCTTCAAGGCACATACCTTGGAGAAGGTCTTCATAATACCACAAACAGACACCCCAAAGAAGCTTTATTTTGGCTTGTAACCCGTACAGAGAGAGGAGCTTACTAGGGTATAAGGGAGAAAAGCATTGAAAAAAAGTTACGAATAAAGCGTTGAGGCTGAGGGGGTTATGTTGATTGCGTAGAACTGCAAGTGCCTGCTAGTCAGCCGCTTACAGCTATGCTTACTTATACATAAGTAAGTATAGCGGGAGAAATGAAGTGCAGCCTGGCCGATGCCGTCCGTGATTCCGGGCACCTGATTTTTGCAGCAATTTTGCCGCTTTTTTCCCTCCCCTCCCCTCCCCCGTCCGTCCGCGCTTCAGGATTTGCAATTTCTTACGGTAAGAAATTTGGAGGTGTTGACAATTTCACGCGCTGTCATGTCGTCGAATCGTTGGCAGGAAATTTATCGCAGCTACACCGGGGAGGAGCTGGAAGCGGAAATTGCGGAGATGAAAAAGCAAGCCACCTTCTACACCGCCCAATCTTTCGGCGATAAAAGCTACCAGAAGGATCTCGCCAACGTGGAAGAACGCTTGCACGCGGGAATCCGGGTGCGCAACGAGCGGCGTTTTTCCAATTTGAGCAATGTGGGCATCCCTGACTTTGGAGGACTCAACCATGGATCGTAATTTGCCCAAGATTACTTTCTTGGATCGGGCCATTGGGTTTGTGTCTCCCAAGCTCGGCATGGAGCGGCTCTACCACCGTAGTAAATTTAACGAGTTCGCCTACGACGCGGCCAATCCCGGCACCCGTCGGTCTTTTTCTGGAGGACTTTCTAAAAACGCGGCGTCCGAAAACTACCGCTCGCACCGCAACCGCATCAATCTGATGTGGGACGCCCGTGATATGGTGCGAAACTTTGCCATCTTGCGCGGCATAGTGTCTCGGTTGGTGCAATACGTGGCCGACAAGGTGCAGTACATTTCCAGCACCGGCGACGAGCAGGTTGACGGCGCGTATCAGGATTACTTCCACAAATGGTGTGAAACCGCCGATGTGACGGGCCGCTACCGGCTCGGGGACTTGGTGGTGCTCATGCTCTGGGGGGTGATTACCGATGGCGACCACGGGTGGAAGTTTGTGGAAATGGGTGATGGCAGTATTCGCATTCAGCCCGTGGAGGCTGACCGCATAGGAAATCCGAACGAGGCGTTAAAAGCCAACGACGATAACTATATTGGCGGCATTCATTTGGATGATATGGGGGTGCCCATCTCGTATGACATTTACAAGCGGCATCGCAGCAACAAATACGAGCTGGAGGCCAATGTGCCCGCCGACCACTTTATCCATTTCGCGGATTGTTTCCGAGTCGATCAGTACCGTGGTGTGACGCCCCTTGCCACGGCGTTGGCTCCCGCCCGTGATTTGTACGATATTTACCTGACCGAAAAACAGGCCGCCAAGTGGCAAAGCTCCCACGCCGGGATAGTCACCACCTCTGATCCGTTCAAGGCGAGTGGGGCGACGGCGTGGAGCGAGAATGGGAACAAGGGAGAAGGTCGCCCTGGCACCGTGGAGATGCAGCCGGGGAAGATCATGCGGTTGCCCGAGGGGGAGTCCGTCCAGTTTACCCCAGCGATGACGCGCCCAAACGGAGCGTTCATGTCGCTCGTGGAAGTCATGGTGCGCGAGATTTCAATGGCCCTTAACCTGCCTTACGGCTTTGTGTACGATATGTCTGCGCTTTCGGGGCACACGGGGCGCATTGAAATTGCACAGGCCATGCGCACCATTAAGCGGTGGCAAAAGCTACTTGCCGAGCGGGTGTTGGACAAGGTGCGTGATGCGGTGATTTCGCGCGGTATAGCTCAAGGTCAACTCCCCAACCACCCAGCGTGGCGCAACGGGAAGTGGGGTTTTGGCGCGACGCTAACCGGGGACTATAAAAACGATGTGAGTGCGAATTTGCAGCTACTCCAAACGGGGGCGATTACGCTGAGTGATTTGATTGCGGAATCGGGCAACACGTTTGAGGAAGTCGCCCGCAAGTCGGCCAGCGAGATGCAGTTTTTGCAGCGTCTCGCAGGGGAGTCGCTGATTCCGATTGAACTGATGTCTCAACGCTGGCCCGCTGCGACGCAGATGCTCGCGGCCATAAACACGCCGCCCCAAGAGCCGCAGCCGCCTCCCGGCATGGTGGGTGAGCAGGGCGACAAGGGCGTGCAACCGCTGTTGGATATTTTGGAGAAAGTGGGCACGGGGATAATGGATCGCCAGTCGGCCATCCAGACGCTTGTGCAACTGTACGATCTTGATCCGGCCAAGGCCGAGGCAATGGTGCCGCAAGCTCCCAAACTGAAACAAGGACTCAGCCAGCGGGGCTCGGTTGACACTTCTAAATAACCGTATGCCACCGAATGTTCGTCCGGGCAAAAACCCGGAACTCCAGCGTGAAGAAGATCGGCGTTCTTTGCGTAACGCTGCTTTGAAAGTTGCTGGGATTATTGGGGTAGCGGGTGCTGGGTTTTATGCGCTGCGCTCCAAGAAGTCCATGCAGGGCGCGTTGCCGGTAAGCATCCCTTCCGCAGCGTCTAAAGTGAAGGGGCCAAGGGTTTCCAGTGCGACAGGCCCGAGCACTGCTGCGGACGCAGCGGTTCAAGCTCGGTACGCGGCGGTTAAAAAACAAAGTGCTCAAGAGCGGGTGGCTATGGGTTCTTCCGTGAATTCGCCTCAACCTTCCGCGCCTTCTGCTTTTGCTAAACCCAGCGTTTATGTGCCCAACGGTGTTCCGATGCCGCCCAATGTGCCTCGCAATGCTCCCCCTAAACCTGAGTTTACCGTCGGTTCGGGTTCGGCGCAGGCTCCTCAGGGTAATAAGCCTATAAGGACTCCCAAGCAAAGCAAAGACGTTGAATCGCACACACAGGCAGAAGAGCGTGCAGCACAACAAATACGAAAGGATCGGGCAGCAAAGGCTAAGGCCAGCCGTGTAAAAAACGAAGCGCAAGCAGACGCGCTTGTTAAGGGGCGCACGGATGCGGAGCGCAAGAAGTTGGGGTTAGTGGTGCCTAAGGGAAAAGCCGTTGCGACTCCCAAGGGTAAGTCCGCTGCCTCAGTGAAAGCCCCCGCTCCCAAGGGAAAATCAGCTGCCCCTGTCTACGAGGAAACGGAAGCGCAATGGGAGGCGCGGATGTTGAAACAAACTGGCTCCGGTAAGGCTAAGGCTAAGGCACCTAGCGTGAAACCTAAAGCGGAACCGGCGGCAGCGGCGGGTGGTGTAGATCCAAAAGCTTGGAAGCCCAAGGGGCACAAGGGCGCGTACACAGAAGTTCCAGAGCAGCATCTAATTGAAGCTGATAACGGGGCTCACATGAAGTGGATTAACGCCCAAGAAAAAATTCACGGCCCTGCTGCATGGGACAAGCGGCATCCCATCCATAAGGAATACAAAAAGCTCCAAGCTCGGTTAAGGATGCGTTATTTTCATAATTCGCTACAGATTGTAGATGAGAATAATCGGTATTCTTCTCCTTTGCGTTCGGCTGCGGGGCTTCAGCAGGGGTATGTGCGCAATCGGGAATCTGGGGGGTTGGATGCGGTGCATTTGCCGTTAAACCACGCTCAAGTGGTGCGTTCGGCGTACAACGAAGGTAAGGGGATTTATAAGTGGGGCAACCGCGCCGCTGGGTTAGGAAAAGACACGGCGGCGGTGATTCGTGGAGAACCGCGTGAGCGTGATCCTTGGGGGCGTGTTAGAAAACGGGAATGGGAAAAGCCTTGGTTCACAAATGCGGCGGGGGCGGCGATAGCGGGCGGGGCTGTTTTGGGCGGGGCTGCAATTTTGGCGCATCACGCTCCAACCCGAGAATTGTTTTCAAAAGGAGTGGCTAAATACCGAGCCGCTAAAGAGAGGATTATGCCCAATTCTTTTGCCGCAAAAATGGTTTATCGACTGCTTTCTCAGCAAGGAAAATTAACCATGTTGGATGAAACGGCGGGCGATTGGGATGTCAGGGACGCCCGTGGGCGGTCAGCCCGTGTGTTTGCGCCGGGAGCAAGAGCGCGTGAGCGTCGAGAGAAAAAGTGGTACGAAAAATCAGCTAATCAAAAGAGGTTAGCCGTTGCCGCAGCGGCGATTGCGGCGACTGGTGGAGTGGTTGGTGGGTACGCCTTGCGCGGCTATTTGAAAAAAACGGGGGCTAATCCTGTTGCGTCCACAGCGACTCCAATTAAAGCTTCAGTAGCCAGTCCAAAAATGGAAGTGTCGCGGGCGCGTGGGGGGTTTCGCTCTAAAATCACTGAGCCTGTTTCTGCTAATGAAGGAAGTTCAATAGTGCAAGTGGGTGGGCAGGATGAGTTTCTAAAACGAGCTTTGACGGCAAGGCTACGGAATTTGAAAAACTTTTCAACTCAAGGCGATCAGGAGGGTGGAAGTAAGTTGAAGGCGTCAGCAATGATTACAGCGGGGATTGGTTTGGCTGGAGTGGGCGCATCGACTTTATACCACGGGCGAGGATTTGTAAAAAACGCGGGTATGTTGCGGCGCATCAAAGCGCGTACCCTACAGCCTACAAAAATTAACCTCCCAAATTACGGCCCGCCAAAACCAATTCTTAGGACACAAGGAACGGAAGCCGGGGAATTAGTGACAAATTACATTCAAGCAGCGCATAACATCCAAAATAATGGAGTCGTGGGAGCCGTAATGCGTGGTGGAATAAAGGCAACAAAGAAGTATAAGAAGCTTTTGCCAAAATCAATAACGACTGCGCTACCTGGACAACCCCGCTGGCACGCAGGCCCGGATCATATTAGCGGCTATTCGCGCAGTCCCTTGGAATCGTTGCGTCACGATCGGCAAGAAGTGATATGGCATCGGGCGGCTCAGAAACCACAATCTGAAGCTGTGATAAATAAGCAAAATATGGAGCGGCATGAGCAAGTAGTAAAAAAAGTGCGTCGGCACATGAATGCTACGGGAGCAAGTGAAATGGATGCTCTTAATGTTGTGGCGCGAAGGGAAGGGCCGCTCGATGTGCATAAAAAGAAAAGTGCTTCTATTCAGGATTATTTCAAATCATCTGCGATGCAAAACCCTCCGTATTCTGGAAAGTATGCGGGAATGGTTATAGGTGGTGGTGGCGCAATGCTTGCTGGTGGCGCGGGATTGGCAGCAAACGGAATGGATTTACAGAAAAACAAACAAAAGCAGACCTCATAAGTTGACAACTATTGAACTTAAAACGCGCCATGAGGACTGATAAATTATTTTCGACAAAACAAGATGGGAGCAGGGATTATCGTCATGCTGCTTTAACGGGGGTCGCGGGTGGGGTCGCCACAGGGGCTACCGCTGTTGGGTTAGATCATTACGTGTTGAAGCCTAAAATTCAATCCAACTACATTAAGAATGCGATAGAGGATTCAAATGTTGCTCCAATTACGCGAATTGGAGTCATTAACGAAGCGGCAACAAATTCCAAGAAAGCAATTCAGAAAGGAATAGGAACCGCAATTAAAGGAGCCAGTACATTGGGGAAACGATTTTTCAGTGAAAATATAAATATGAAACCCGGAACTAAAACATTAGTTGAATTGAATGCCCGTCTTGATCTTGTTCTTTTTGGTCGTCAAGAAGAAGATCACACCGGCAGAAATGTTGCGATCGGCGTTGGTGGACTAGGGGCGGTAGGCGCGGGGGGTTACGCAGTGGATAAGTACATGCTCCAGCCTCGAATGGAGCTCATCAATTATAATAACAGTCCACACCATCGGGCAAATCCTGCCTTGTCCCCAGATGAACAAAACGCAGCCGAGCGATTTTTGAAGAAGCAAGGCAAGCTTCCCGGCAAAGCTACGCGTTGGCAAGCCGCAAAAAGCATTGGAGAAGACTATGTGATGGCGGGCAGAAAAGGCATCGCGCCGCTCCTGAGCAAATTCAAGAAGTAATTATCTTCAACCTTTTGTTCGTTCGCTTATCAAACTCAAAAAGTAATTTATGAAAAACCCAACCAAAACATTAGTTGAATTAAACGCCCGTCTCGACCTTGTTCTTTTTAATCGTCAAGAAGAGGATCACACTGGAAGAAACGTCGCGATTGGCGTGGGTGGACTGGGGGCGGTAGGCGCGGGCGGTTACGCATTGGACAAGTATAAGCTCCAGCCTCGGATGGGTCTTATAGATAACAATAACGCTCCACACAATCGAATGAATCCTAACCTTTCCCCAGCTGAACAAGCCGCGAGCGAAGGATTTTTGAAGAAGCAAGGCAGGCTTCCCGGCAAAGCTACGCGGTGGCAAGCCGCGAAGAGCATTGGGGAAGACTATGCGATTGCGGGCTCAGCCGGACTCGGAAAGATGTTTCCTGATTCAACTCGGCGACTGCTCAAGGATGGTGCAAGGGGGGGGTTACTCGGGAACATTGCAGTAGGTGCTGCTCGGACCGCTCAGGCACTTAAAGGTAAAGGTGCGCATTAAGGCGTGTATCGAATGACGCCACGTAGACTAAGGGAGTTTGATGGACGCCCTCGCAATTCCAATGGGGAATTTGCGGGGGCTGACACCCAAGGGATAGATCCCATGTCTATGCACATGGCCTACCGGCAACCTCTGCAAGGTCAGCCCGCGCCAGAATTAGCTGATGCCCCGCTAACGCTCGCTCAGAAAAAAGCAAAACTAGAACAGGAAAAGAAAAGTAAAATGCTATCCGTCAGACAGTTTACGGCAGTGCCAGAACACGAAAGGTTTAACGACGCGGTAGTGCGTGCTCATGGTCGATTTGTAAAAAGCGGACTGGGAGAGAACCGCAAGGAAGCGGAACGCTTTAACCGGCAGTTGGACAAAGCGCAAATACGGCTGCGGGGAAACACCTATACTCCTGAAGGGAATTTGGCTGGGGGACTTGTTGGGGGAGCGGCTGGGGCGATTGCATCTTATAAAATAAATCCAAACTCGCTTCCGCTGAGTCTCGCTTTAGGGGTTGGAGGCGGGCTTGTTGGCGCGGGTATCGGGGGGCTTATTGGCTCCCGCGTTGAAAAGAAACACAAGACTTACCCCAACGGAGTGAAATTTAGCATGAAAAACAAAAACACCGGCGCATACGCCACCGCACTAAAGGAGTTGTCCGCGAAGCGTCAGCGAGTGATTGAATTTGCAAAAACACTGACGGATAAAAACGGTGTTCCGCTTTATCAACCTGATGCAATTCCAACAATGTTAGTTGGTAATCCAATAGTGACAGCAGTTAAAGCGCACCATACTCAAAGCCAGGTGAAGGCTGGTTTGCACGCTCTTTGGCCTGCTGTAAAAGATCCTTTAATCGGAGGGGTAGTTGGTGGTGCTGTGGGTGCTGGAGTAGGGCAGATTGTACATAAAGCGACCAAAAATCCGTTTGCTAGATTGATCGGCGCGTCTGTTGGAGCTGGTGTAGGAACGGGTTTGGGAGCAGTAAATGCACGTTTTGGCAAAGAAGCTCGGTATATCCGACATAAGTATTCCCAGCCTTTAGGGAAGGTGGATTAAATTTACTATGAAAAAAAAACACCGGCCCATACGCTACTGCACTGAAGGAATTGTCCGCGAAGCGTCAGCGAGTGCGAGCGTCCCGCCCCAGTGAGAGGTTCGTTGGTCAATAGCGGGGCCTCGCCCGCGCAGATATTGAGAAGGGTAAGAGTTAAATAACCCGGTAAGTTGACAGGGGAGCCTCCCACATGGGGGCTCCCTTAATACGTCACGAATTTCACACCGCCTTGGAGCGGTCAAAGGTAGATGCTCACAACGGGATCATCTACGGGGTCAGTCTCATTACGGGCGGGATTACCGCCCGTGGGCATGAGTTGGAGGTGGATCATAAAACGGTCAGCCAACTCAAGGAATGTGCGGAGAAACGGGGCACTGTCCCCGTAAAGTGGAATCATCGCTCCGGTGCGGACGCGGTGTGTGGCTACCTCGACAATTTTCGAGTCGAAGGCGTAAAGCTTTTGGGCGATTGGCACTTGCTTAAAACGCATCCAAACTACGCCCAAGCTATCGAGCTTGCGGAACGGATGCCCAACAACATTGGGTTGAGTGCCGCGTTCATGGGCGAAGATGAGGCGCGTGGAGGGAAGAAGTTTGCTCGTGCGAGCGAACTTGTGAGCGTTGACCTCGTTTCAACACCGGCTGCGAACCCGGATGGGCTCTTTGAAGCAAAAGAAGCGCGAGTTGACACGCGGGAGTTTGATCGAATGAACGACCAAACCGACGTCCAATCTGAGGGTCAGCCGACTATGGCTGACGTAATTGCCGCAATCGAGGGCATGGCGCAGCAAATGCAGTCCATGTCTGAAACCATCGCTGACCAACAAGCGTTCCAAGACGCTGTGCTCGACGCAGCAAATCAGGAACAACCTGAAGACCAGCAGGAAGAGCAGGAAGGGGAGTACCAAGAAGGCGACGGCCAATTTGAAGGCCAAGGTGAATCTGAGGGAGCTATGGCTTCTGTGGGCACCGCGCTTTCTCGCCGTATTTCCGCTCTGGAAAACCTGAAGATGCACGAATTTGCCGCCGCTGAAGAAGCGCAGCACCACGAGCTTTCCACTTCAGTGAACGACAAGGTGGGGTTGCTCGTTTCACGCCTAACGGAATTGGAGGCTGAAAACGACGCCTTTCGCTATGCGTTCCGCACACGCGGCGCGGGCGTCCTAAGTCACAATGGTCATGCGGAGCGGATGTTTGAGGCAAACACTCCCAAGCAGCACCTGTTTGAGCAGCACGTTTCGCAACTCGTGTCTGAAGGCATGAACAAGGGCAAGGCCATCGCGTTTGCCCAGAAGGAAGACCCGCAATCCTACGTCAACTACCTCGCGGCCAAGGGAGTCATAAAACTCCAAGACTAACTATATGTCCATCTCACGCTTTTCTGAATACACGTTTTTGAGCGATCCTTCGCTCAGTGGCGGCATCACCAACGGGGTTCGCGTTAAACTCACGGCTGGCGGGTACATCGTACCGGCTGGAGTGCAGGACATTGAAATCGGTGTCACTGAAAACTCCAATTTGAACGCTCGTGTAGCGTCCACTAACCCCGACGGTTCTGTCGCCGACAACAACGCTTCTAAGCGTCCCATTCGTGTTCGTCTTTGGAACGCTCACGGCACGCTGGAAGTGCGCTCTGCGGGGGCAATTTCCCGTGGCGACAAGCTCAAGCGAGCCGCCAATGGGGCTGTCGCCAAATGGGTGGCTCTCACCGACGGCTCTGCCTCTGCCAACGCTGCTCCCGTGTACGGGGTCGCTCTTGGAGATGCTGACGCCGCTGGGCAGTTGCTGGAAGTCCTCGTGATTCCCGGCATTGCGGCTCCCTCAACCGGCGCAGGGACGGGTGCGGTAAACCTCTAAAAACAGAAAAAGACCATGTATTCTAATACTGAAGCCGAAATCCGGCCCGAACTACAGGCAGTAGTCGAAGAAGCGTTCCTCGCGGATACTTACTTCATTGCCCAGCAGGTTTACCCCATCTGGATGACGAAGAACAAGTACGGCGAGTTCCGTAAAATCAAAAAATCCAGTGGTCAATTATTGGCCTCTGAATTGGGTGATTCTACCATTCGCGCTCCTCGCACGGCCTACAAAGAAGTGGATCGCACCTACGAGAAGGATCGTTTCTTCTGTACGGATCGCGGTCTTACCGAGGTCATTGACGATGCCGACGCCCTCGACATCAGCCGTTTTTTCGATGCCGAATCTACGAGCGCAAAGCTAGTGCAGCGCAATATGGCTATTGCCTACGAAAAGCGCGTGGCTGATTCTTGTTTTAATCCCGTGATTTGGGGTGCCAAGGAAGCTGCGGTTGCCTACACGGAAGCGAACATTGCGTCGCTGGATGTGGCTCGCGATATTGAAGACGCGATTGCCCGCGTACAGAAACGTGGTGAACAGGTGAACACCATCATTCTGAGCCGTAATGTGTGGAAAACGATTCGTCGTTCCACGCTGTTGCGTAAGTATTTGTATGGTGATTACGGTGGCAATAAGTCCATCGGCAAGGGTGAGTTTGCTACCGCATTCTCGGAATCCGCGCAGGTTAATGTTCTCATCGCGGAATCGACGTACAGCACGGCCAAGAAGGGTGCTACCGTCAGTGATGCGAGCTTGGCTTATGTCTGGGGCGACCAGTACATCTGGGTTGGGAATGTCACGGGTGGCGATCCTAACGCAGGCGGCGCAGGTCGCACTATGTGTTGGGAAGAAGACGCCTCTTCGTTGTTTACCGTTGAAACCTATCGTGATGAGCCTCGCCGCTCGGACGTTATCCGGGTGCGTCAGCACACCGATGAGAAGGTCATCAACGAAAATTCCGGGACGCTAGTCACCACGGGGTACGCCGCCTAAGGATTGGTTGCAGGTTGTTTGTTGCTTGATGTGAGGCCGGTGTCGCCACGGTGAGTGCCGTGTGTTGACACCGGCCTTTTTCTGTATGGGATTTGATGACGCCTTTGCGCTTTCGGACGAAGCGGCATTTCAAGAAATGCCCGCGCAAGCGATCTACGCCGGGTTGCCGCTGCGTGTGATTGTGAGTGGGGTGGGTGAGGTGGGCAACAATCTGGGGCCAGGTGGTTTTGCTAAAACAAGCAAGCTGCGCATCACCATTAAAAAAGAGGATGTGGTGAGGCTGAGTATTGGGATTGGAAAGCGTATTACGGTGGACGGTGAGGAGTGGCGTATCGGAAAACTCAACCCGATTGGTAGTTCGGTAGTGGTTGACCTCGGGCCTCTTGGAGATTCGGGAGGTGCGTTTTGATTACTGCAAAGCTGAACTTCAATATCGAGCAGCTTCGCCAAGCTTTGACTGGGGTGGTGCAGGGGGCGGCGATGAAGCGTGTTATTTCGCACGCAATGTTGGAGCTGATCGAACATCAGATTTTGCACAAGCTGGATCATTACCAAGAAGAAGAAGATCTAGCGCGGCGGTTTGGGCATCCCAACGCGGTTTTTGAACCTTCAAACAAGGAGCTAATGCCATGATGGATATGAAGCACGGCATAGAAGTTGATTTAGCCAATCTGCTTCAGTTGGAAATTGACGATGTAGAGGTGTTGCCCGGACGCGGCACCGTAGATAGGCCAGCGGAATACGTGTGCGTGATTGTGGAAAAGACGGAAGCGCGGGGTGGAATGTCAGCGGCGATTGCGTCGGTAAATGTAGTGTCGGTGATCCCGGCTGATGAACCTGATGCGGCGACTCGCTCACGGCGGCGGTTGCGGCGCATTGTGGATTTCTTTCGGGATGCGGCGTGTCCGTTTAAGGGGGAATTGGAAAACGTCGTGATCTACGGTTTTTTTCAAACCCAAGAGCAGGACGCTCAAAAGGACAGAAGTTTTGGGGACATTATCCGGCTGGTGGTGGGGGTTGGATTGCTTGAGTAGTTGACACCGCCATTTCTGGTATGGCGCAAGAAATCAAAAAGCTTAACGGACGCATATTTGGCGCGAGCGGATTTTCAGGTATCACGCACACGGGCTTGGCCCAAGTGACTGACGTTACCTTGAAAAAGGAATTTACCATCAATGTGGAAGCGGTGAACTCGGCTGGCGATACCACTGGGGTGTTGATGGCCGGGGAGAAAAACACGGCCAGTGTTTCGGGCTACGCTAGTGTGTACGACGCCCCGAAGATTGGTGAGGAAATGACAGTTGGCGTTGGGGGAGTTCCCGTGGTGGATGTCACCAAGGCCACGATACGAGCGACCAACCAAGACTTTGTGAAGATTCAGCTTGAAGGCGAATACTACCCTGCGCTGGCAAACTAACGCATTAAAGGAGGATTTATTATATGATAAAACTGGGAACTGCGGCAACCATCAAGTTCGGAACCGCTGAAACGGGTGACGATCTTCTCATTGAACGCTCTAGTGATAATGAGTTTACTCGCCGTCACGACGCTCGTAATTCACAAGGGGAAATCGACGCGCTTGTCATGCGTGGCGCGGTATTGACGACTTCTGAAACGCGGTACGCCACGGCACTTACATTGCCTTCCTTGTCTGGCTCGGGCAGTACGGCGACCACTAGCGTGGAACTGATGGCAACTAATCAGGACTTTGTGAAAACAAAGGTCGATAGCAAAACCTTCGAGTTCGGCGTCTAAGTCTGACTTGTTTACCACAAGGGCGGCTGGCGTTTGTCCAGTCGCCCTTTTTTTTGTATGGAGGAAAAGAGTGTATTTGTCATTGATGAGCGTTTTGCGGAAGCGTTCATCCAAAGTTCACACAAGTTAATGGGAATGCCGGTGCTTCCTTATTGTAGCTGGCACAAGCTGCAACTGGAAATCATTCAGAGCCCGGTGCTGCTCGGGGAGCCGATTACGTTGGCTAACATTTGGCAATTAGCAAAGATTTGCCAAACCGTTTACCCCACCGCCGCCGTGTTTCCGTCCAAGAACACATGGTTTGCTCGCTGGAGCTGGTTTTTGAGATTCAGGAAATTCAATGTTGTCCAACAGGCTAAGGCGGTTTCCGAGTACCTAAAGGATCACAACTCGGGAGCTAAGTTGTGGGACACCAAAAAGAGCGGACAAGCCAAGGAACGCGACTGTGACGACAATCTGGACGCTGTGTCCTATTACCTGAACAAGACTAAGTGTTCTGAGGTAGAGGCGTGGATGCTGCCGCTAGGTAAGCTGTCGTGGTACAACCTGATGTTTGCCCGCATGGATGGCGCGGAGATTCACTTTTGGACGCCTTCAGATGATGCTGCGTTCGCGGCTCATGTGGAAAAGCGGGAAGCAAAAATTGAGGCCACGGCCCAACAGTACGCGGTGGACGGGATGGAAATTGACGCGGCTCGTGAAAGGGCAAAGACAGAGTATTGGACGGAAGTGAACAAGAACCTCGGTAAAATTTAGTTATGGAAGAACCACAATCATTAAAAGCCCCTTCCATTGCTGCTGAAGTTGAATTAAGCGCAAACGCTGGGGGTTTAACGAAGGTGTTAGGAGAGGCGGCAAGTAGCCTTTTAATTCTTTCTGGGCCGATCCTAGAGATCGCAAATGGGGGTAGTATTGCTTCCGCAGCATGGCGCGGGTTTAGTGATATTATTAAGTACCAAGTCATTGGTTCAATCAGCATCACGCGCGATGTGGTTCATGCGTTGGGCGTGGCATTTCGAGACACATTGGCTGATGCGGAAAACTTGGCAAAGGGAGTGGAGAAGGTTGCTCGGATACAGGTTTTGGAAGGACAGTTTACGCCGCTTCTAAAAAGCGCGGAAGCGGCCAAGCAAAAGATAGCCGAGCTTCAAAAACTCGCGGATAAAAGCCCCTTTCAGTTAGAGCAAGTAGCGGAAGGCGCAAGGTCGCTTCAGCTTTTGACAAAAGGTGCGTATGCGGGCGCGGATGCGGTGCGCACACTGATGGATGTGTCGGCTTTAACCGGGGCTCCGATTGGAGAACTGGGTGCGACTATAGGGCAACTCCACGACGGGTTGGCGTCTGGGCGGGAGATCGGAATCTACACAAGGCGGTTGCAGGAGTTGGGAGCAATTTCAGGGACTACGCGCAACCAGTTGGATGCTTTGAGCGCAAGTGGCGCGGACAATCAGACCATGTTGTCGCAGGGGTTTTCAGCGGTACAGCGCGACTTTAAGAAAGCGGACGGCCAATCGGATATTTTGGCAAAGACATTACGGGGGGCGCAGAGTACGCGAGCAGACAAGTTGTCTGCCATGCAACAAGCCTACTCGGAGCCTTTTGCTGCCGTTGAAACTGACAAAGCGGCTCGCGAAAGTAAAGAATACGAAGCTAAGCGACCCATGATGCAAAGGCGTGGGGAAATTGACTCAACACTGCCGCGAGTCACGGAATCCATTAAGGGTGCAATTTCAGGGGCTACCATTCAAACCGATGTGGGTAAGGCAGCGATGAGCACGCTTGCTTCAGCCTGGAGGTTTACTGAACTCGCGGTGGAGGCAGCGTTGATCGGAAGGGTTGCGTACCTGCTGTATAAATTCAAAAATTACGCGGGAGGATTAAAGTCTGCATCGTCGGGAGCAAGTTGGGGCGCGGCGCTTTCAGATTTTGCTTCTGGGGCGCAAACGGGAGTGGGGACTGCTGCCTCTCGTGTGTCGCTGGGGTTGACTAAAGTCACGTCTGGAATTTCAAACTTTCGCGATGCGGAGAGTGTGCTGGGATCGAAATCTCCTGCGTTGCAAGCGCGTCGAGTTGAACTGTTGGATAAGTTGGGATTTGCCAATACACCTCAAGGTAACAATCAAGCAATGGCTCACATGAGTGCGTTAGCCAGCCAAGAACGTGTGAATTCGGTTTCGGCTGGTATGAAAAACAGCCTGCACGCTAGTCTGGGGGTTCCGCTTGGGCAAAGTTTGACTGCGGAACGAATCAAGGCGGCTCCCTTTGACGCGCAAAATAAAGCATTCCAGACGTTTGGATTGCCCGTAATGGCCGGATCTTCCCGCCCTGATGCGCACTATGAGGAGATGGCTAATGGAGTCAAAAAAGTAAATGCGGCGGCGCAAGTGGGTGCGAGTGGGGCTACGCTTTTTGGAAAGGCGTGGAGTGGGGTTATGGGTGGAATTAGAGCGATTGGCGGGATGATTGCTGGGATTTTGGGGCCAATTCTAATTCTTACTGCATTGGGTGCGGTTGTTGAAGTGGTATGGGGCCGATACAGAAAACTTAACGAGGCGCGGGCGGACGCGACGAAATCAGCGGCATCCACAACGGAGTTAATCACAAAGCTGGAAGATGAAGCGGCTGCGGCTCAAACCGCAGAAGAACGGGCAAATTCTTACCGTAAGAGTTTGGAGGCGTTGGCAGACGCCAAGGCAAAGGTTCGTGATGTGAAGTTGCATAAAGACGACATGACGGGGGCAGAATACGGGGAGCGTATAAGAAGTGCGTATGCCAATCTTGATAAGCATGAAGATTCGGTAGAAAACCAGCGGGACGCAAAAACCCGTCCGGGTGCCATGAATTTGGAGCAGCAAAAGGATTTCATCGCTGCTCAAAAGCGTGAACAAGAATTAAAAAATTCGCACGAACTGAATTATATCAATTCGCTTACCGGGGACGATGCGGTTTCGGAAGCAAAGCGTTTTGCGGATCAAAAGACTGTCCGCAGGGAGGAGCTTGAGCTCAGAAAGAAGAGTAAAAATAATTTTTACAATAGTAAGAATTATGTAGAAGCCGACAAGGATGAATCCAATTCAAGAGAAGAGGTAAATAATAATGCTGAAAAGCTTTCAGCATTAGAAAAGCGCGAGTTGATTGTTGCTCCAAAATCCACGGTGAATCCCATGGGTTCCTCGTTTGGAGGCTACGCAGAAATGGCGGGGCCGCAAATGGTGATAGGTGACACTAAACCCCAACCGGAAAAACCATTATCAGATTCAGAGAAGAAAAAACTAGCGGAATTACGAGCGCAAAAAGAAGAATACAACACTAACGCAGCGCAAAAGTGGCAAATGATGCAACACAGCGGAGTTCCTTCAGTGGTTCTCGCGGGGCAAATGAATGAAAATTCGTTTGAAATTTCTGAAGCGCAAGGTGGTTTAGCGAAAGAGCGAAAAAACGAGAACCGCCCTGAAGTGGTTGATAAATATAAAGCAAAGCTTGCGGAGTTAAACGATTTCCAAATTAAATTGGAGCACGCTAATGTTTCCATGAAAGCGGCTGATGATGTTGATACGGCGCGAACCACTGAAATGGAATTTCGCTCCGTCGAAACGCAAACGGCAGGGCGGGTCGCTAAAGATAGTTTCTCTAAGTTCCAACAAGGAAACCAAGAAGCAGAAAAAGCGAAATTGGAGTCGGCTGAAAGGAATTACAGGGAAGATCTGCAATCTCAAGGGCAGACCCCCGTTCAAATTAGCGAAAAAGTGGCCGGCCCAGAGTTTGTGGCGGTACAGGCCGGTATTCAAAAGGAATTCGCTGAGAAAGAATCGGCTGAAATTGCAAAGCATCAAATCGGGTTGGGGCAGGTAATGGAAGCCCGTGGAGCGATGATGGGGACGGATGACCGCCAAGAGTTTTACAGGTCGGCGGTGAAAAAACTAACCACCGAGCAGGAGGGAGAGTTTATGCAAGTGATGAAGGGGGCGCAAAAAAAGGCTAACGTGGAGGGGTTAGATAAAAATCCGGGTGGAACCTTTGGTGTCGAAAAGAACGAAGCGAGTCGCCTGTTTGAAAAGTGGCAAGCGCAACACGAGGGGGCGGGAACTCTTCCTGAGATGAATTTAGCGCAGACCGCAATCAAGAATCGAGTAACGGGACTCGATATAAAAACCGAGGAGGGAATGCGTGTTGGGGCTGAAAGAGTTTTAAGTCAAAGAACTAGCGGTAGGGAAGCGCAGCACGCCGAATTTATGGCGTCGCTAAAGGGGTACGGCACTAGCAGGGAAATGGCGGCGGCGGCTGAAACGAGTAAGTTTACTGCTTCAGAGGCCAAACAATCTGAAAACCTGCTGGTAAAGGCAGATCGGCCACAGAGTGAAATTAGATCGGAAATTGCGCAAAAAGAAGACGCGCTAAAAACCGCTACGGCTCAGAAAGACCCTAAGGGGGTGGAAGCGAATACGGAAGCGTTGCGGCTTTTGCGGGCGGCTTTGGGCGTAAATGTGCAAGCGTTGCGGCAAGATGTGCTGCAAAAACAAGCGGCGGCAAATGAAGCGGCACGGCGCGAGGAAACCTTAAAGAGGGAGTCTAACTTTTCGCGGAGCCAAGCGTACCTCAATAGTGCTTCGACAGGGTATCGCTTTATGGAAAAGAATGCGACAGGTGATTCGCAACGATTGGAGTATCGCAAAAAAGCTGATGCCCTTGAGGATAAGGCGATATTTGAACGCACCCAAAAAGATGAGATGGAGTCTCTGCCAAAAATGCGTGAGATACGAGGTAAGCCTGTGAATTATGATCCGCGCCTTAAGGAAAATAGATACGCTGAGGAGGGTAAAATAGACCCGCGTTTCACTAAGGAAAACCTCGCAAAGACAAAGGCAACATTGGAGGTGGAAAAGAATAAGTCCGAGCGAGAAATTGAACGCTCGCAGCGGCCCGTGATTGCCAGTGATTTGGCGCGGGTAGGCGGTGGAAAATACGAAACCGCTGGGGGCAGCGATGTGGCTAAGGCGCAGTTGGATCGCCTTGGGGACATTAACGCGCAGTTGGATCAGTTGAATCAGTTGGTCAAGGTGTTGCAAACTGGAGTTGACTCAACCAATCAGTAAATGGCCTCTAGCATTAACAAAGACCGTCGGCAGCATAAGACGCGCTTGGTCAGTGATGTTTTGAGCCGCTACGGGGTGCGCACGGTGGTGCTGGAGGCTCAATTTTTTGATGGAAAGCCGCTCCTTGAGCCTGACTTTAGCTGTGGGCGTCCTATTGGAAGTATGGTGCGCATGAGTACCCGTATTTCAGCGGAGCCAGGTGGGGCGGTTGGCGTGACGCGCTGGATGTATGAGTACCTTGAGCACGAGACGAAGGAAGATCAGGTAAAATACGAACTTCAAACCGAGATGGGGGAAGCTCCAATCGAAACGCACCCAAAGATTCTGTCGTTTGTGGAAAAGTACGGGTGGTTTGATGCTCAGAAAAAAGCGCGGTTTTATTACGACATCAATTCCAAGAATTTTGGAACTGCCAATCAAAAGGAAAACTTAGCGTTCTTAAACAGGGGCAGTAAGGCGTTTAATCCAGGGGGCTCCAAAAAGAAAATGAATCATACGAACAACCCCTTCTTTGGGGTTAGCGCGTACCTGAAATTGCGGGCGCGTTGGTCGAGAACTTGGGCTAAAAAAACCATTCCCTCCGCGATGTTTGGAATGGTGGAGACTCCTCCGAATGCTCCTGACATGGGACAGGGAATGATTCAATACGAGGATTCGGCCAGTTGGTTGCGGTTGGGAACTAAGGCCGTGTACAAGGGGACAGGTTGGGAGATCACCGAGAACTGGATGCTTTCAGGTTCTGGGGGGTGGAATAAGAGCATTTACTGCGATGCGTGCGTCATTGGCAACGCGAGCGGGAGCAACAATAACAACTCTTGGAAACTTTCTTAAATGTCTCATCAACTCGGAACTTTAGGCGAAGCGTATTTGGAGTCGTGGGAGTGCGACAAATTTGGGGTCGCCACGGCCACTATGGCGAAAATGGCAAAAGGCACGGAGCTGGAAGTGGGGTTGGCTCGCCCCAGTCATGCGCTAATTAGCGGGGAAATGGTGCTAACCAAAACCGAATGTCAGCCGCAAGACGGGGGGCTATGGGGATTAAACCGCTGGTATTTTGAGGGGGAATACAAGCTCACGGGATTTGTGGAGTACGCGCTGGAAACCTCCGAGCGACAGGTGCCCATTGAGGTGCATCAATGTATTGATTCCTTGGTGAACACGTACAATGGCAAAGTGATTGATGGGAAAATCAAATTTCCCAAAACGGTGAAGGACACACTTGCAAGCAACAGCAATTCACCTATAGGCAGCTTGACGCCCAACGGCTCTGTGAGCCAGCCGCGCAGCCCCATGTTTGGGGTGGAGTCTTACATGGACGTTGCTGCTACGTTTTCTGCAACCAGTGTGGAGAAATCCATTCCTCCTGCGGCGGCGGGTACGGTAGTGCAGTTTCCAGACACTTCCGAAAGAATCCCCCGTCTGGGGGCGGGCATCAGAGATTGGTTGGTGTTGCCGTCTTCGGGTCGTAGACGCGGGTTGGTCTATGAGGTGACCCGCCGCTGGATGTTGTCGGGGCGCGGAGGGTGGAACAGGGACATTTACACTTCATAGCCATGTTTTCCAAACGAAACAGCGAAAGGCTCAAGGCGTTGGAGCTTCTAATGAAAGCTTCCCGTATCATTCCCGGCGCGGGCATCCTATCGACGGAAACTCCCAATGGGATTGTGCTGTCGGTAAACAACAACGTGGTGGAGTCGGTAAACCATCCGTTTCTAGTGACGCTGCTGGGGAGTACGTTTGTGGTGAATTTTGGCACCGTGAATAACATTGAGCCCAAAATCGACGGTCAGCCTATTTCGGGCGATGCAGAGGGCAACCAACCTGAGATGGATTTGCCGCAGGAAAAAGGGACTGGGAATTACTACATCATTTTGGA
>Ga0114958_10001194_pt1 | contig 20787 bp, 17 predicted proteins | sample C_130208_EF_Meta_FD_89577 | JGI IMG/M metagenome (GOLD analysis project Ga0114958, IMG submission 89577) | Freshwater microbial communities from Lake Croche, Canada to study carbon cycling - C_130208_EF_MetaG | ecosystem: Environmental > Aquatic > Freshwater > Lake | place: Lake Croche, Canada...
ATGAGGCCTAAGTGCATGGGTCACTTTAGCGCGTAATCAAGGAGCGGCTCAAGTCCAACTCCCACGCGGGCGTGCGGGCGCGTCTCACCAACGCACTTTCTCAGGGAAGAACTCGCGGATGAGTTCTTCGTAATAAGGTTTCAACATCTTCACGTCGGGCGCTTCGTGGCTCTTGGTGTAGAGGTCGTAGGTGTTAAATTTCAAAACCCACGGCATCAGCGCGCGATCGGCGGGCGTGCAGAATTGGTCATATGCGCCTTCGCGGTGCCACGGATAAAAACTATGGTAGCGCAGCATCGCGAGGCCCTCGGCGGGCAGGTAGTCTTTCGCGACGTGATAGATGTATTCGTCGTGGCCCCATGAGAGAATTACTTTATCTAAGCCGCAGCCGGGTTCGTAGACGCCGTTGGTCGTCTGGAAACGCGCGATCTGGCTGTCGGGGTTGGCGGCGAAGAATTGCGGAAAAACGTTTTTGTCGGAGAACGCACACCCCGTCGCAAACGTATCACCCACGACCGCCCATTGCGGTTCGCCCCAAAGGCAGAGAATTTTGCCAAGATCGTGGATCAAGCCCGTCAGGATCATCCAGCGCGGTTGGCCGTCGCGGCGCATGGCTTCGGCGGTTTGGAGCAGATGCTGGAGCTGCGAAAGATCGGTGTCGGGATCGGAATCATCTACCAGTTGGTTAAGGTATTCCATGGCCTCCCAGATACCCATAGTCATGCGGTTGAGGCCCAGATATTCTTGGCGCTTGGCGACGGCGAAATCGTGCGTCTGGTGCGTGTGGTTGAGCCGATAAAACTCGCGCACCGTGGGGCGCGCCTCGGCTTCGTAGACGCGGAATTCTTCCTTCTGTTTGTCGGGTGCGGTGCCGACGGCCGGAGCTTTGCGCGCGGGGGCCGGTGCGGGCTCGGGATATTTGTCTTTCAGAAAATCTTCCCACTCATCGAGGCTGGCGAGGGGTTGGGCGGAGGCGGGATTCACGTTGGAGGACATGGGGGCGCTGTGGGATGTGACGCGGTGGGGTATCGCTGACGTTGAACCAAGACCCCCGCCGAGTCCAGAGGAGGTTGTTTAAGATCACTAAAAAAATGAGCGCTACGCTCAGACCTTGGGCCGGGGGCGCAGGTGCGCGAGGCCGCCGTCGATTGAGTAGATCTGGCCGGTGACCCAATCCGCATCGGGTGTGAGCAACCAAGCGATGAGGCTGGCGATTTGCTCGGGCCGGCCGATCCGCCCGAGCGGGTGCATCTTTTCGGAAAACGCCCGCGCCGCTTCGCTGGCGAGCAGCGGCGCGGCGAGCGGCGTATCGACGAGGCCCGGCGCGACGGCGTTGATGCGGATATTGCGCGGCGCGTAGCTGGCGGCGGCGGAGCGCACGAGACCGTCGATCCCGGCCTTGGCGGCGGCGATGGCTTCATGCGCGGGTAAGCCGGCTTGCGCGGCGACGGAACTCACGAAGACGATGCTCCCGTGGTTTTGCGTCTGCATCGGCCCGAGTGCGGCCCGTAGACTGTAGAAAGCGGAGTTCAGGTTAAGATCGAGGACCCGCAGCCATTCCTCTGGGCGCGTCTGGTGGGCGGCTTTGATTAAAATCGAACCCACGGCGTGCACGTAACCATCGAGCCGGCCGAAATGTGCGACCGTGGCAGCGACGGCGGCCTCGACCTCGGCGGGCTGGGTGGCTTCGGCGGTGAGGGTGAGTAGGCCGGGCAATTCGGCTTGGAGGGCGGCGAGTTTACCGGCGTCGCGCGCATAGCCCGCGACCGAGACGCCGGCCGCGGCGAGCCGGCGGGCGAGGGCGGAGCCGATGCCGCCCGTGACACCGCCGATGAGGACAACCGGTGCTGGCGCTGAAGCAGAAAAGGGAGAATCCATGGCTTATAGTTTGAGAGGAAATCGCCCGACGACAAATCTTCGGTGCAGAAAATGCATTTAAATGCCCCGACTACCGCTTAACCAACTCCAGTTGCAAGTGATGGCGGCAAGACCCCGACGTGCCTGACTTGGTAGGAAACGGTCTCCGACGCCTCGGCGCTTCACCTCGCCGTCAGGAAGTTTTTGCCCAAGTCGCCGCTGTTTTTTCTAGGTACAGAGGACTGCCCTGGATTGCTTCAGCTTAGCAGAGCAAACCGTTGTTTCTTTGCTTCAGTCTTGGCCCACGCTTCGCCGGGGATTCGGACAATAAAATGAGTCAATACCTTTTCGAAAGCAGCCTTGGTCGAGGCCTCATTCAACCTCTCCGCTTGGTCAGCCGGCAATGATTGCGATCGGATGGCGTGTTCGGCACTTAAAGCGGACTCATGCAGTAATTGGGCCATGTAGGGCAAGGCATGAGGGGTTTCCGCCAACAGATGCGTCACCCTTGCAGTATTTTGGGTGTAGAATGCGGGGTGTTAAACCAATAAAAACCGGCAGGTGATTCTTGGCCTTCTGGTTCTTGTTCTTCCGCTATGAACATCCACGCACCGCCGATTGGCTCACCCAGTGAGTGTTTGCCTTCATCGAGCCTGGATTCACCAGGATAAATCACCTCTTTTTCAACTTTGAATACCTTATTAATTTTCTACTAGCGCGAGGCTCTGCTTCCTCAGAGGCCTCCGAGCTCCCGCTGCTAGATATCACTTTTAACAGGAGGACTGTTACAATGCATATCGCCATGATTAGTCCCGCTTCCGCGGTGCCGGCCCTACGGCAAACGGCCGCGCTATATGAGCGGCATACGAACCTAGATCTCAGCGTGAATCCGGCCGATTGGGCCGGCGATGTGGATACGATCCATGATCTCAAAAAGGCTTTGTTTCATGCGATCGACGCCGGCGACTTCGCCAAGGCGATGCACATCTTGCAGATTTTACAAAACCTGCATTGAGCGGCGCTGCGCCACTACGAGGCGCGGGTCGGCGGAGTGTTTGGGCCCCGCCGACTCGGCTTTAACTCATTTACTTGCCGGGGCGCCGGGCACGGTGCCGGCTTTGATCAAAATCATGTTCTCAGGCTTGAGGTATTTTTTGATCGCGGCGTTTACGTCGGCGGTGGTGAGGGCGTTGATCTTCTCTGGGTATTCGTCGAGCCAGGTGAGTTCGTAGCCGCGGTGCACGGCGCTCAGCATGGCGCCGGCGAGACCGTCGGTCGTGGCGAGGCCAACTTTGAAGGAGCCGACGAGGTTACTCTTGCGGCGTTCGACTTCGGTGTCGGTGGCGCCGGCTTCATACCAGCTCTTCAATTGCCGCTGGGTGGAGGCGAGGCCTTTTTCGAGGAGTGCAGGGGCAAAAGTGGCGGTAATTTTCCAGTCACCGTCGCTGAAGGTATCGTGCGCGAGACTCGAACCGATGCCGTAGGTGAGGCCTTCTTTGTCGCGAACGTTGGCCATGAGGCGGCCCGTGAAGCCGCTCCCGAGGATGGCGGTGCCGACGCGCAGAGCTTGGTAATCAGGATCGTTATATTTGAGGCCGCTGGATTGGCCGAGGACAACGCTCACGCTGGTCTTGTCGGCCATGAATACGTTCTGGTCTTTGGCGGCATCGGTCTGCGTGGCTTTGGCGGGACGAATGAGAGCGGCGCCGCCCGTCCAGCCGGCAAAGGCGCTAGACAGTTCTTTTTGGATCTGCGGAATGTCGAGGTCGCCGACAACAACGAGGGTCAGGTGATCGGGGCCGTAGTATTTTTTGTGGAAGGCGACGACGTCTTCGAGTTTGGCGGATTCGATGGCGGCGAGCATTTCATCGGCAGGCGTCTGGCGGTTGGGGTGACCGATGGGATAGACGGCGCGGGTGAAGGCATCGGAGGCGCGGAAATCAGTGTTTTCGAGTGAGCGTTTTAGGCTGCCGGCGTATTGTTTCTTGGCCTTGGCAAATTCCTCAGCGGAGAGAGCAGGGGTGCGGAGTTGCTCGGCGATGAGGCTGATGACAAGCGGGACGTCTTTTTTGAGGCACTTAGCGCTTACGGTGGCGACCTGAGTATCCACGTTGAAGGAGATATTAGCACCGACGGACTCAAGTTTTTCAGCGATAGCGAATTTGTCCTGTTTGGTGGTGCCTTGGTCGAGGAGCATGCCGGTGAGGGTAGGGATGGCGGGGTTGCCGTCGGCGGCGAAGGCGTCGCCGGCAGGCAAGGAGGCTTTCATCGTGACGACCTGTTTCACGCCGGTGGGGTAAGCGATGACATCCATGCCGGCGATTTTGGTGCGGACGGCGTTGGGGGCGATTTTAGCGCCGGAGCTGACGGCGGACGCGGAGCTGGTGGCGGAGGTTTCGGCAAGGGCGAGCGTAGCGCCGAGGGACGCGTCGTCGAGGCCGGGCGTGCGGTAGTAATAGGGGCCGTCGCTGAGGGCGGGCTTAGCCGTGGGTTTGGCGCCGGGTGCACCGCCGGCAGCTGTAGGAACGAACCAGCCGGTGGTGCTCTGGTCGATATTGAGGTAGCGGTTGGCGACGCGCTGGACGTCGGCGAGGGTGACTTTTTTGGCTGCGTCTTCGAGTGAGTAAAATAACGCCCAATCGCCCGCGGCGATACATTCGTTGAGGTTGCCGGCGATGGCGAAGGAGCCGTCGCGTTGGAAGGCGGCGTCGGCGAGGGTCTTGGCGACGGCGGCGGCGACCTCAGTCTCGGTGACCCCGTCTTTTTTCAAGCGCTCGATTTCTTCAACGGTGATTTTTTCGACCTCATCGTGTTTCGCGCCGGGTGCGAGTGGGGCAAAGATGATGTGCATCGTCGTGTCGTGGTTGAAACCGGCGAAGGCCTGGACGCCTGTGGTGAGATTTTTATCGGTGAGGGCTTTGTAGAGCCGGCTGTTTTTGCCGTCGGTGAGGATGGCGCTGAGGACGGCCATGGCCGGGTAATCGGCGTGGGTGGCGGCGGGCATCTTGTGACCGACGGCGACGACGCCAAGTTGGCCGCTACGTTTGACGGTGACGCGGCGGGCGCCGGTCTGTTCGGGTTCCTCGGTGTAGAGTTGAGGAATGGGCTTGGGGGATTTCGGATAGACGCCGTAGAATTGTTTGACGAGGCCGAGAGCGGCGGGCGTCTGGAAATCGCCGATGATGGAGACCGTGGCGTTATTGGGCCAGTAGTAGGTGTCGTAGAACTCGCGGAGTTTCTCGATGGAGACTTTTTCAATATCGCTGCGCCAGCCGATGGTGGAGTGATGGTAGGGGTGGGCGACGAAACCGGCTTGGAAGATTTCCTTGATGAGGGATTGGAACGGGGAGTTTTCGCCGCGCTCAAACTCGTTGCGCACGACCGTCATTTCGGGAGCGCGATCGGTTTCGAGCAGGAGCAAGTGGCGCATGCGGTCGGCTTCCATCTCGACGACCATCGGTAGGTGTTCGCTGCCGAGATTTTGGTAGTAGTTGGTGCGATCAAGCCACGTGGTGGCATTGTAAAGCGCGCCGGTTTTCTCGAGGAGCTGGTCGACGCCGGTGCCCTTGGAACGGAGGAATTTTTCCGTGCCCTTAAACATGAGATGTTCGAGGAGGTGGGTGGCTCCGGTGGTTCCGGTGACTTCGTTTTTCGAGCCCACGCGGTAAGTGACCATGAACGTCAGCGTGGGGCTCGAGTGCTCGGGCATGAGCAGGACAGTGAGGCCGTTACTCTCGAGCGTGTATTCGGAAATGCCGCCGACGGACCGGACAAAAGTGAAGCCGTCGATCTGGGCGGGAGCGGGAGTTTCGGCGGCGCGTAGCGCGGAGCCGAAGGTGAGGGCGGCGAAGGCAAAGGCGAGGAGACGTTTCATCATAAAAATAAGGGCTTAAAAGAGGAGGGAATGTTTTTGAGGGTAAACCGTAGCGCGAGTTGGCGTTTCGCCAAGTCGTTAGCACCGAAAAGTAGAGCGAATAGGCTGAGTGGTTTTGGCTTTGGTAGTGGCGGTAGGCGCGGAGGTTGCAGTGCCCCCGGGCGGGGTGACTTTTTTCACACCTCGGACATGCCGGTTAGGGCGGCGCTTGAGCGCGGCGTGGTGCGCGGGATCGAGCGGTACACCGAAGCGTTCGAGACATTCAAGACACATGGCGGCGGGAGCTAGGGTTGGGCGAGGCGCCGGGCAAACTGAGCGGCGTGGAGGTTGGCGGGGGAGAGATCTTTGGGCGGGATAGCTTCAAGCCATGGGCCGGAACCATCCAGCTTACTGGGGAATTTGGTGCGCAGCCCGATGAAATTCATAGTTAAGGGCCCCCAAGTTTTCGGGGCGGGTTCAATCAGGCGGGCGGCGCGGATATTCCAAAATGTTTCCCAGCCGGCACTCTGCCTGCCGAGGCTGGCGCCGCCTCCGCAACGCCAGATTCGAGTGCCACGCCCACAGTCGATATCAGTGAAAAGATTTTCATACGGCGTGTCTTTATGGTGATCGAAATCGAGGTCGAGGCCTCGGCCTTGGGCGAAGACGTTGCCGGAGGCGTGTTCGACCGTGAGGTCGTGAACGTAGGGGGCTCGTACTTCGAAATTACTGACCAGATTATCCTCGGCATTTTTGACCTGAATGGCGTGGTGACCCGTGCAATCAGGGACGCCGGCCTCGACGGTGCCTCGAGTGGCATCGGCGGTGAGGAGAACGCCGTCGAGGGTGTTGTGGCAGGCAACGACGTTGACCCCGAGATCGCCGTTGTGAATGGCAACATCGCGGACCCAGCAGTTGAAAACGTTGCGTAGCTCAATAGCATTGTGACCATCTTCCTTGAAATGGCCTCGGTATTTCGTGCTGGGAAAAGCGAAGCCCAAGTGCTCAATGCCAGCCTCGGTAACGGTGGGATTAAACGCGCGCAATTCTGGCCGCCACACTGCGCGGGTCTCGAAACGTAAAGGGCGATCAAATGTCACGCGCGCGCCGGTGATCGCGGTGATGCGCACGAGCATTTTGGTGTCAAGGGGCTTGCCCTTGGCGATGTCGCCGGGGTCGTTGTTGTAGAGATAAGTTTTGAGACTCTGGTCGGGTGTCTCGCGCACGACGATGAGCACGAGTTGCCCCACGCTCAGGCCTGTGACGCGGTCGGTCTCGACGCTGTGGTCGCCGCGGCGGGCGACAGCGGTGACCTGCGCGAGCGCTTGGGCCTGATAATCGCCTCGGATGGAGACAAACGCCCCGTCGAAGGAGTAACCACTCGCGGGCGAACCGGTGCTGGTTTTGCCTTTGCGTGGATGGATGACGTCAAGCCCGCGCGGGAACCAGAGGATGCTTTGCTCGCGCCCCGCGCCGCGCAGGACGACGCCGCTGCGCGTGAGGCGGAGATAATCGGAGACGAGGTAGCGCCCGGGCGGCAGATAAACAGCGCCCGCCGTAGTGGCATCGATCGCAGCCTGGAGCGCGCGGGTGTCGTCGGTCACGCCGTCGCCGCGGGCGCCGAAATCATGGACGTTGGTCGCGCGCGGTAATTCGGGGATCGGTTGTTCGCCACGATGGTAACCGGCGTAGGAAAAATCGGGGAGGCGACTCGGGGCGGACCATTTCTCGCCGGCTTCGCCCCAGAGTTCGGAAAACATGGGGGCGGCCGTGAGGTGAGCGAGCACAAGAAAAAAAGTGGCGATACCGAGCGTGAGATTGCGGCAAAAAATCGAGCGGAGCATGGGAAAGTTTAAGTTTAACGGTTACGGTGCTCGGGCTGGGGTTGGAGCCGGATCGGTTGTGGTCGCGGCTATAGGGAGCACGCGAACGTAATCCGCAGGCGGTCGGCCGACAGGGCGAAGATCACCGTGGGCTATAGTGATGTCGCGTGATTGGGCTTTTTGTTCGGGAGTCAATTGGCCCTGCCCGCTTTCGGAGATGAGAATGAGACGCTCGACGATGCCAGGGTCGCGCCGGCGGACGCGCTCGGCGGTGCCGAGACCGTAGCGCATGTGGCCGGCGCCGAGAATTACGACAGCGGTGCGCGGCTCGTCGGGAGGGGCTTGCACACGGCGGGCGATGACGATGTTGACCGCCATGGTTTCGTCGCGGGCGGCTTGGGCTTCGAAGACCGGACGGAGTTTGGCGGGATCGAGCGCCATGTGTTGAGCGAGCTGAAGGTTGGTGAGGCGCTCGTAGTCGGGATCGGCCGTAAAAATCTCGGCAGGGAGTTGCGCCCGCAGTTCGGGTAGGAGGAGGGCGAGGCCGCCGCCGCGACTGACGGCGCGGATGGTGGCGGAGGGAGCGTTGAGGGCGCGGATGGGAATGCCCTGGAGGCGGGCAAATTCACAGAGCGCGCGGTAGTCGAGGTAGTTGGCCCATTTCTTGGACCAGTCTATTTCGCGTGCGAGGGTTTCGAAATCGATGTCGCGGCGGTTGTATCGGTCGATGGCTGGTTGGTCGCGTACTTCAAGCTGCTCGAAGCACAGCACAAGGGGAAGTTTGCGAAGGAAGAGTTGCTGGAGAATTTCAAGCTGGATGGCGTGGTGGCGCGCGATTGTGTGAGCTTCGCCGATGTAAACGGCGCCCGCGGTGGCGATATCGGTAAAGACATCGGCTTTGGAAACTTCTTCGGCTTGGATGAGATCGATCCAGAATTCGGCGGGCTGCGTAATTTGAGCGACGCTTGGAAGTGGCGTCGTGGAGCAACCTGCGCTAAGCATGAGCACTAAAATTGTGAACCAGACTCGGGCGAAAATCATGAGACTTTGGCGGCAGGAATGGCCGTAATTTTTTCGCGGAGGTGGGTCATGCGCGTTTTGGATTCGGCGTTGCGCACGGCCATGGCGTAGGCGGCGGGTTCGCCGATGATGAAGACTTTTTTCCGGCCACGCGTGATCGCGGTGTAAATCAAGTTGCGCTGTAGCATCATGAAATGCGCCTTCAGTAGCGGCACGATCACGACGGGATATTCGCTGCCTTGGGATTTATGGATACTCACCGTGTAAGCGAGGGCGAGGTCGTTGAACTCACCGCGCTCAAACGTGTGGACGTCGCCATCGAAATCCGCCGTGAACGTGCCACCCTCGGCGTCGATCGCGGTGATGACGCCGATGTCACCGTTGAAGAGGTTTTTGTCGTAGTTGTTGCGTAGCTGGATGAGCTTGTCACCGGCGCGAAATTCGCCGCTCGGGGTGCGCAGGGCTTTGGCGCCGCGCGGGCTGGGGTTGAGCGCGGCTTGGAGTTGGATGTTAAAATTGCCGACGCCAGCGACACCTTTGTGCATCGGCGCGAGGACCTGCACATCGCGGATCGGGTGCGGCCATTTTAATTTTTGCGGGATAAAAGTGGTGACAAGTTCGAGGGTCTTGCGGACGCAATCCTCGGCGTCGGTGGCTACGATGAAGGTGAGGTCGGCCCAGACTTGGGTGGCCGAGACTTCGTTGACGGCGGGCGGCAGAGACGGGTCGCCGGCGTTAATGGCGTGGGCGGTGGTGACGATCTGGCTCTGGCCTTGTTGGCGGTAGATGACGGCGAGCCGCGTGACGGCCGGCGCGTGCGGCGAGGACTCGGCGGTGGCTACGGCTATGAGGTCTTTGAGGACGTTGCCAGCGCCGACGCTCGGGAGCTGGTCGGTGTCGCCGACGAGAAGCAGATGCGCGCGCGACGGGACGGCCTGGAGAAGCGCGGAGGCAAGCCGGTTATCGAGCATCGAGGCCTCGTCTACGATGAGGAAATCGGTGGCGAGGGGCGTGGCTTCGTTGGCGACGAAGCCACCGCTGGCGGGGTCGTATTTTAGGAGGCGGTGGATCGTAGTCGCGAAGCCGCCGGTGGTCTGGGCGAGACGTTGCGCGGCACGTCCGGTGGGAGCGGCGAGGTGGACGCGGACCTTTTTGGCTTTTAGGATTTCGACGAGCGCTCGCAAAATACTGGTTTTTCCCGTTCCTGGGCCACCAGTCAGGATCGTAAATTTTTTAGTGAGGGCGTTTTTGACGGCGGTACGTTGGAGCTCGTGGAAAGTGAAGCCGGCTTTGGCTTCCGCCCAGGTGACTGCAGCGTCGGCTTTGATGGCGGGCAGGCCGCTGCCGGTGCGGGCAAGGCGGGCAACGACCTCGGCAATTTTTTGTTCGGCGCGGTCGTGGTGTGTGAGCTGGATCAGCGCGGAACCGGGGAGTGGGTTTTCCACACCGGTGGGTTGATGACGCGATAGGGCTTTGGCTTGGACGAGGGCGTCGATGCGGGCGCTGATGTGGTCGCCGCTCGTCTCAAGCATTGTGGCGGCGTAGTCTTGGAGATCGGCTTCGCGGTAGGCGGTGTGTCCCTCGTCTTGAAGCGTCTCGAGGGCGTAGATGAGGCCGGCGTCGAGGCGGGGCGGGGCATCGTTAGCGAAGCCGAGGTTGATGGCGATACGGTCGGCGGTTTTGAAACCGATGCCGTCGATCTCGCGGGCGACGCGGTAGGGTTGCTCTAGAAGAATGGGTTTAGCTTGGGCGCCGTAGCGCTCGACGAGCTTCACGCATTGGCTGGGCGTGACACCGTAGGTTTGTAGAAAAATGTAGAGTTCGCGCTCAGTGCGTTTGGCGTCCCAAGCAGCTTTGATGGCGGTGGCGCGTTTTGGGCCGATACCGGGGACGTCGCGGAGTTTTCCGGATTCTTCGGATAGGACGCGGAACGTATCGGTGCCAAGGGCATCTACTATTTTATTGGCGTAAGCTTTGCCAATCCCTGGTACGAGACCGCTACCGAGGTATTTGCGGATGCCGTAGACGCTGGCGGGAAGTTCGCTTTTGAAGGCGGCGATTTTAAACTGGGCGCCGTGTTGGGAGTGCTGGGTCCACTCGCCGGTGAGGTGGAGTGTCTCGCCGCATTCGACGCTGGGCAGGGCGCCGACGATGGTGACCTTTTCGATTTTCTCTTCCGTGGAGGGTGGAGTTTTTACAGCAGCTGTGCGGGTATCGGGGCGAAATTCCGCGATGGTGTAATGATTTTCCTCGTTGTGGAAAATGATGCGTTCGAGGACGCCGGTGAGCGTGGAATTGGCGGCGGGCGGTGGCACGGGCGAGGGAAGGTGAAGCGGGAAATCGCGCCGTGGCAAACCGAGGATTGCGGGAGGCTGGCGAGCGGCTCAGGTTGGCTAGATGAATACGATCCTACCCAGTTCGTTTTTGCCAGTGATTCAGTTGGCGATCACGCCGGTGATTTTATTGAGCGGCGTGGGTGGCTTGATGATCACTTTAACCAACCGGATGGCGCGCGTCGTGGACCGCACGCGGATCCTGGCGGGTCAAGTGCGGCAGGCGGCCTCACAGGAAAGCGAGGAGCGCGAGCACTTGGAAAATCAGCTGGATATATTGTGGCGGCGGGCGCGACTCGTGCAGCGGGCGGTGATGTTTGCTGGGTTGAGCATGCTGCTAGCGTGCGTACTCGTGATGATTATTTTCGTGGATGCAGTGCTCGAGCGCGAGTTCGCCGTCGAGATGGTGGTGATTTTTTTGGCGAGTATCGTGTGTTTGATCGCGGCGTTGACCGCGTTTCTACGCGACATCGTCGTGTCGCTGCGGGCGTTGAAATTGGAAGTCGTGCGGGTGCGCGGGCTCAGCCGCTGAGGGCGGCTTGGATTTCGGCAAGGTTAGCAAAAACTCTTGTGGCGCCGGCGGCTTGTAGTTCTGCAGCTTGGTGTGTGCCTGTCGTCACAGCCCAGCAGGGGAAGCCGGCATTGATTGCGGCTTGGACATCGAATGGGGAATCGCCGATAAGCAGCGTCGTAGCTGCGTCGGCGTGAAGTGTGGTGAGCACGTGGGCGGTGAAGGCTGGGTCAGGCTTGAGCCAGGGGGTATCTTGGGCACCAAAATTATTGGCGATGAAGGGTGTGAAACCTAGGTGGTTAGCGATGAGACGGGAGGATGGAGCGTGTTTGTTAGTAAAAATCGCGACGGTTAGGCCGCGAGTGTGCAGATGGCGCAGAAGTTCAAGGGCGCCGGGGAGGGCGGCGACATCGTCGAGCATGGTGCGATCCCAGTAAGCGCGGTAAATTTTTACGGCAGCTGGAACTTGTTCCGGGCGAATGAACTTAAGCAGGGCGTTTTCGAGGCCGCCGCCGACCGCGTCGCGTACCTGGGCGAGCGTGGGCCTGGGTAGGCCGAGTTGCGGCAGAGTGTGCGCGTAACAGCGATGGATGGCGGCAAAGTGGTCGATGAGTGTGCCGTCCAGATCGAAGAGAAGGGTGCGAAAATACATGAAAGATAAGATTGGCGGCGAGGGTGGGATGGAGGCACGGAAATTTTTTAGGGTTTGGTTTTGTTCGGAGACCGCTACAACCGAGTTCATGTCTGATAAAGTCCAGCAACCGCAGGCCCGCGTGACCCTTCAAACGGGCGCGGAGGGTTGTACGGTGATTCTGGCTGGCGTTTGGCGCATCACGGCCGCGCCCCCGCGCTGGGCGGATTGCGTGGGCAAGGAAAAACCAGCCCGCGTTAAAATCGTGATGGATGCGGTGGAGCGCTGGGATTCGTCGCTGCTGCTGTTTATTTTTGAAGTCCAACAGCGGTGTCGGGCGGACGAAGTGCACTGCGATCTCGAGGCAGTGCCGCAGAAGGTGCGAACCTTGCTTGGGCAGTTGGTCGCTTCGCACGAGACGAGCGTGCCGTTTGACCGTTCAGAGAATTTTTTAACCAGCGTTGGGCTCGCGATGCATGATGCTTGGAAAAAGGCGCGAGAGATCATCGCGTTTGTGGGCGAGTGTGTGATCAGTGCGTGGCGGCTGGTGCGGTTACCTCATAAATTTCGCTGGCGTGACTGCGTCGATGAGATGCAGCAATGCGGTGCGATGGCCTTACCTATCGTAAGCCTGATCAGTTTCCTAGTTGGGCTAATCATGGCTTATCAGGCGGCGGTGCAGCTCCGGCAGTTTGGCGCGGATATTTATGTAGCGGATTTAGTGGGCCTGTCGGTCGTGCGCGAGATGGGGCCGATGATGGCGGCAATCGTGTTGGCGGGGCGCACGGGCGCGGCGTTCGCAGCGACGCTTGGCAACATGAAGGCCAACGAAGAAATCGATGCGCTGGCGGCATTGGGGATTTCGCCGGTAGATTTTTTGGTGCTGCCTCGAATTGTGGCGCTCGGATTGATGATGCCGCTACTGGCCCTTTACGCCAACTGTGTAGGCATCTTGGGTGGTATGATCGTGGCGCTCGGGGTGCTCCAGATTCCGCCGGCGGCGTATTGGATCGAGACTCAGAGCATCATTGATCTTTCGGATGTGAACACGGGTTTGTTCAAGGCGCTGACTTTTGGCCTATTAATCGGCTTAGCGGGTTGTTTACGTGGTTTACAGGCAGACCGTAGCGCGGCCGGGGTTGGGCGGGCAGCGACTTCGGCGGTGGTGACGGCGATCTTATTGATTATCGTATCCGACGCTTTTTTCGCGGTGGCATTTAACATTCTTGGGTTATGAGTACGCGGAACCGTAATCACTCTCACAACAGCGGTCCGGCGATCGAGGTGAGCGGCTTAGTCTGCGGCTACGGCGAGCAGACGATTTTGCGGGATGTGACCTTCAATGTCGCTCGCGGGGAGATTTTTTTCATCGTGGGCGGTTCAGGATGCGGCAAAAGCACTCTGCTGCGGCATCTGGTGGGTTTGAACTCCCCGACTGGCGGAAGTGTGCGGTTTCTCGGAGCGCCGTTTTCGGAAGCCGATGCTGGAACGCGCCGAGCGCAGTTGCGGCATTTTGGGATGCTCTTTCAAGGTGGTGCCCTTTGGAGTTCGCTAACTTTGAGGCAGAACGTGGCGTTGCCGCTTGAGGAATATACGTCGTTCACGCGGCGCGAGATTGAGGAACTATCCGCGCTCAAACTCGGGCAAGTGGGGTTGGGTGGCTACGAGGATTATTATCCTGCGGAGATCTCGGGCGGCATGAAGAAACGCGCGGGTTTGGCGCGGGCCTTGGCACTTGATCCGGAGATTTTGTTTTTTGACGAACCGTCGGCAGGGCTGGATCCGGTGACTTCGCGCAAGCTCGACGAATTGATCGTAGAAATCCGGGCGATGTTTGGGACGACGATCGTGGTGGTGTCTCACGAATTGGCTTCGATCTACGATATCGCCGACCGTGTCATCATGCTCGAAAAGCAGGCGCAGGGCATCATCGCCGAAGGTGCGCCGCGCACACTTGCGACGACCAGTGGGGATCCCCGCGTGAAGGAATTTCTGACGCGCGGCACGGGCAAAGTACCGATTTTATGATGCGCGCATTTCCATCGCTGTTACACAAGTTGTGTGATGTCTGCACCCCACGCAGCTTCCGGCTGTCCTTTTAACCTAATTTTGCTTCTTATTCTATTAACGTGAAAACCAAGGTTAGTCCTGCCATAGTCGGAGCGTTTGCGCTGGGAGCGTTTGCGCTCGGCATCGTCGTGTTGCTGGCTTTTGGTGGTGTGAACTTTTTCTCCAAGCCGCAGCGGTTTGTGGTGTACTTCGACGAATCAATTCATGGGCTGGATCTCGGTTCGCCGGTGAAGTTGCGCGGCGTTCGTGTCGGTCGTGTAGCTGATCTTACGGTCCGTTACGACGAACGCAAAAATCACTCGGTTGTGGTCGTTACCTGTGAATTCAGCCGCAATACTCTTACTAACAGTCAAGGCACGTTGATCAACGTCGCGGAGCGTGGTGAATTACAGTCTCTGATCGACCACGGTCTGCGCGCTCAACTTGGCGTGTTAGGACTCGCGACGGGTATGTTGTTCGTTGAGCTAGATTTTTTGAACCCCAAGGAATTCCCAGCAGACTCCCGCACGACGGAGTTAAAGTATGTTGTCGTACCGGCGGTGCCATCGGCGATCTCGGAGTTTCAGGCCAGCGCGAGCGAGATCCTCTCCAAGGTGCGGAAGATTGATTTCGACGGACTTTCCGTGGAGCTTAAAACCTTGCTCGCGACAACCCGTCGTCAAGTCGACGGTCTAGATTTGAAGGGGGTAAGCACCCAGTGGCAACGCACCGGCGCCGCGGTCGAAACGCTTGCGAGTTCTCCTGAGCTTAAAGAAGCATTCGTAAATCTTAATGCCACGCTAGTCGACCTGCGCACGACCTTGGCGAAGCTTGATGGCCAAGTGACGACGGCTGGCGCAGATGTCCACGCCACCCTCGGCAAGGCGCAGGAGACGCTCCAGAATTTCAACGCCACCGCACTCACGCTGCGCAATTTCATCAACGCGCAACAGGGCCTGGGCGAAGGCGCGGGTGAGGCTTTCGGCAAACTCTCCGAAGCCGCTGATGCGGTGCAACGACTCGCTGATTTCCTGGAACGCAACCCCAACGCTCTGCTTACCGGCAAGAAGGCGCCGCGTTGAGCGTTTTCACTCACCGATCATTAACTTTCCCCCATCGCGCGTATGAGCATTCAGAAATTATTCACGCAGGATTTAGGGAATCGAGCGGTGCTGGCGCTCTGCGCCAGCGCGTTGCTCGCGACGGGTTGCAACGTCATTCCTGCGCCGAGCGCCGACACCACGCGTTATTATGTGCTCTCGGCCCCCTCAGTGGGTGCGACGGGTGCACAGCCAATTAACGGCGGATTACGCATTGGTTTGAGAAATGTCGAGCTCGCGCCCTACTTGAAGAAAGGCTCGCTCGTTGTACGCACTGGAGAAAACGAGCTGTCGTTTCCTTCTGAGGCGCGTTGGGCGGAGCCGCTGGAGCAAGTAATTTTGCACTCGTTGCGCGCACAGATATTGGCCTCGCCGACGGTTGGCCGGGTGTTTGTGCAGCCGTTTCCGTTTGAGGAGCCGCGTGATTTTGATGTGAGTGTGCGCCTAATCCGCTGCGAAGGCGTGCTGCCTCCCGGCGGTGGTTCCGGCGTGGTGCAGCTCGTGGCAATGATTGAGGTCATGCGTATCGGTGCACTTGGCGAAGTGGTGGCGCGCCGGCGTTTTGCCGCGCCTGAAACTGCATGGGATGGCAAAGATTTTTCTCAATTGGCTGCACGTTTGAGTACTGCCGTAGCGGCTCTTAGCGAAGACGTGGCTGGGGTGTTACCAGCAAAGTTGTAACGCTTGGTGACGGCAAAAAAAACGGGCCTTGGTCGGCCCGTCGCGTTGCGGCGATCTCGCTTAAGACCGCCGCTTTTTTTTTGCGGAGTTTGCTGCGCTGTTATTTCTTCAGCGCCGTGGCGATGCGTTCGAGGGCGGCTTCGACGTTGGCGCGGGAATTGAAGGCACTGATGCGCACGTGGCCTTCGCCGCATTTGCCAAAGCCGGCGCCGGGCGTGCAGACGACTTGGGCGTTGTTGAGCAAAAGATCGAAGAATTCCCAAGAATCGCGGCCAGTGTTTACCCAGATATAAGGTGCGTTGTCCCCACCGACGCAGCTTAGACCGAGTTGGTTGACTGCGGTGCGGATGAGCGCGGCGTTGGCGAGGTAGAAGTCGGTCATGGCTTTGACTTGGGCTTTACCTTCGGGCGTATAGATCGCAGCGGCGGCTTTTTGGATCGGGTAGGCGACGCCATTGAATTTTGTGGTGTGGCGGCGATTCCAGAGTGCGTGAACGGAGTGGGTTTGGCCGGCTAGGTCATAGGCCACGAGCGTCTTAGGAACCACGGTGTAAGCGCAGCGGGTCCCAGTGAAGCCGGCAGTTTTGGAGAAGCTACGGAACTCGATAGCTACGTCGCGTGCGCCTGGGATTTCGTAGATTGAGTGTGGGATTTGCGGGTCACGGATGTAGGCTTCGTAGGCGGAGTCGAAGAGGATGATAGCGTTATTGGCTTTGGCGTAGGCTACCCAAGCGGTGAGTTGTGCTCGCGTGGCGACGGCGCCGGTGGGGTTATTGGGGAAACACAGATAGATGAGATCGGTCGCGTTGCTCGGGATAGCGGGCACGTAGCCGTTGGTCGGCGTGCAATCTAGGTAAGTGATGCCGGCGTAGCGGCCATCGAGGTTGGGACCGGTGCGACCCGCCATGACGTTGGTGTCGATGTAGACGGGGTAAACGGGATCAGGGATAGCGAGCTTCAGGCCTTCGGTGGCGAAAATTTCCTGGATGTTACCGCAATCGCATTTGGAGCCGTCGGAGATGAAAATTTCGTCGGCTTCGATGGCGCAGCCACGGGCAGCGTAGTCGTTTTGCGCGACGGCATCACGGAGGAAGGCGTAGCCTTGCTCGGGGCCGTAGCCTTTGAAGGTGGCGCGCACGGCCATCTCGTCGGTAGCAGCGTGGAGCGCGGCGGTGCAAACGGCTGGCAGGGGTTCGGTGACGTCTCCGATGCCCAGGCGGATTACTGGTTTATCAGGGTTTGCGGCGACGTAGGCGCTGACACGCTTGGCGATGTCGGCGAAAAGATAGGAGGCCTTGAGCTTGGTGTAGTTTTCGTTGATGCGGATCATGGTGCGTTTCGGTAAAAATTTGTGAGGATTTTGCGTAAGAAGGGTCGCTGGATTGAGGCGAAAAACTTGAACAAACGCGGCGGGACTAGTTTGTTCAAGCCCGACGTTAGTCCAAATCGGTATACCCCTATGAAAATAATTGAATCCGTGACGGAGATGGCTGCTGAGGTAACCGCATGGCGTGCGGCCGGCAAGACACTCGCGCTGGTGCCCACGATGGGCGCGCTTCATGCCGGCCAAGCGGCGATGATCTGCGCGGCCAAGGCACGTGCGGATATGGTCGTGGTTTCCATTTTTCTGAATCCGCTGCAGTTCGGGCCAAATGAGCGCTTCGAGCAATATCCGCGCACGCCGCTCGAAGACCTCGCACTCTGTGAGGCTAGCGGTGCTGATGTGGTGTTTTCGCCAAAACAGGATGTGTTATTGCCGCGCGGTTACGCGACGTTCGTCAGCGAGGAAGCGACGAGTAAGCCTTTGTGCGGAGCTTCAAGGCCGGGACATTTCCGAGCGGTGACTACGGTCATGGCGAAACTGTTTAACATCGTCCGACCGCACGCGGTTTTCTTTGGACAAAAAACAGTGCAACGGGCCGCCGTCGTGCGCCGCATGGCTGAGGAGTTAAATTTCCCCGTGGAAATCGTGGTCGTGCCCACGGTCCGCGAAGCGGATGGTCTTGCGGCAGGGGTGCGTAACCGCGAGTTCACATCCAGTCAGCGTCAGGAGGCTCTCGCGCTCAGCAAAGCGCTTAAACGCGTCAAAGAAATGGCCGATAGTGGCGTGCGTAGTCCCGATCGCTTGATCGCCGAGGCGACGCATATCATGGGGCAACACCGTCGTGTGCGTGTCATTTACGTCGCTATCGTTGATACTCAGACCATGGAAACTTTACGCGAAGTTGTCCCGGGCCGGAGTTTGTTGGCGATCTCTGCTTGGATCGACGAAGTGCGGTTGATCGACAACGTCGAGCTGTGATCCGCCACACAGTATAAAGCACAGATTGAGAGATTTTGGTGGAATCTCGCACTATCTCTCATTTTGCTGTCGTTTCTTCATGGCCGTGAAATCTTCATCTGTTCCCGCCTCCGATTCGCTTGCTCGGTTGCTCGAACTCTCGCACCAACTCGGTCGCGAGGAGCGCAAACTGGCGATTCTCGGTGAAGGCAACACCTCGACCCGACTCGGAAGCGATACGTTTTTAGTCAAAGCTAGCGGCTCTAATTTAGCCACCCTCTCACCGGTCGGCGTGTCGGCGTGTCGGATCGAACCGCTTGTTTCACTGCTAGAGGAAAAAAATCTCGCCGACACCGCCGTGGATGAACGCTTGTTGGCCGCGCGGGTAGATCCTGTGGGTAAAAAACCTTCGGTCGAAGCGATGTTTCACGCGTGGCTACTTACATTGCCGGGGGTAAATTTTGTCGGCCATACTCACCCGATTGCAGTGAATGCCATTTTGTGTACGCCGCATGCGAAGAGCTTTGCCACCCGCCGACTTTGCCCTGACGAGATCGTGTGCTGCGGGACAGAATTCGTGCTCGTGCCTTACGTCGATCCGGGTTTGAAACTCGCTCAGGCGATCCGCCGTAGTGTTCTCGCTTATGTGAAACGTCTCGCCCGCGCCCCGCGCGTGATCCTGCTTGAGAACCACGGTTTGATCACACTTGGCGGTACGCCTGAGGCAGTGTTAGCGGCGACATTAATGGCCGTAAAGGCGGCAGAAATTTATGCCGGTGCCGTTGCGCTCGGTTCGCCACGTTTTCTGTCCGCCTCGGTAGCGTCACGCATCGCCGGTCGGCCTGATGAGCTTTACCGTGAAAAAATGCTCGGACTGCGCTAACTGATTCCTCTCCTTTTTTAACTCCATGAAATCCTATAAATTCGTGAACTTCCTCTGGGACGACGCCAAAGCAGCCGCCCTCGATCCCGTCGGCCGCCTCGTCTATCGCTCCAACATTCTTGGTAGCGATCAACGCATCACCAACACTGGTGGCGGTAATACCTCTTCTAAAATCTCAGAGAAAGATCCGCTCACCGGCCAGTCCACGGAAGTGCTCTGGGTTAAAGGCTCGGGCGGCGATCTCCGCACCAGTACGCGCGAAAATTTCTCCTCTCTTTATCAGCAAAAATTGCTCGATATGCAGCAACTCTACGCCGCCCGACCTGACAAGGGTCTGAAGGCTCCTGCTGAGGATGACATGGTCGGCATGCAGGCGCACGCCACGTTCAACCTTAATCCCCGCGCTTCCTCGATTGATACGCCGCTACACAGTTTTCTACCCGCAAAATTCGTCGATCACATGCACCCCAACGCGATTATTTCGATCGCGGCTTCCAAGCATTGTGAAAAACTCACGCAGGAAATTTTCGGCGGTGAAATGGCCTACGTGCCTTGGATGCGTCCTGGTTTTGAGCTCGGACTCGCGATGCAGGCCATCGTCCAAAAAAATCCGAACGTTAAATCCATCATGATGGGCCAACACGGCTTCATCTCTTGGGCTAACGAAGAAAAAGCCTGCTACACTTACACGCTCGATTGCATCGAGAAAGCCTCCGCCTTCATCGAAGCCAAATATCAAACCAAGGGCGGCGACGCCTCGGCTTTCGGCGGTGCCAAATACGCCACGCTCACACCCGAGCAGCGTCGCGCGACGTTCGCCGCGATTCTCCCGTGGTTCCGCGGCCAAGTCTCTAAGGCTAAGCGCCTCATTGGCACCGTGCAGGACGACGAAAAAATCCTGCGCTTCGTAAACTCCAAAGACGCTGCTCGTCTCGCCGAACTTGGTACAAGTTGCCCCGACCATTTCCTCCGCACCAAGATCAAGCCGCTCTACGTGGACTGGAATCCGCAGGCCGAAGACACGGCCGCGCTGAAACAAAAACTTGCCGCCGGCCTCGAAGCTTATCGCAAGGACTACGCCGCTTATTACACTAAGTGCAAACACGCCAATTCGCCCGCGATGCGCGACCCGAATCCCACCGTCGTGCTCATCCCTGGCGTCGGCCTGATCGCTTGGGGCAAAGACAAATCCGAGAGCCGCGTTACTGCAGAATTTTATAATTGCGCCGTCGAAGTCATGCGCGGTGCTGAGGCAATCGACACTTACATCGCCCTGCCGCAGCAGGAAGCATTCGACATCGAATACTGGCTTCTGGAAGAAGCAAAATTGAAGCGCATGCCCGCCGAGAAAGAGCTCGCGCGCCAAGTGGTCATCGTCGTCGGCGCCGGCTCCGGTATTGGTAAAGAAACCGCGCATCGCATCGTCAAAGAGGGCGCTCACATCGTGTGCGTCGATATGAAGATCGAGACGGCGCAAGCTACCGCCAAAGAGATTACCGACAAATATGGCGTCGGTATCGGCGTCGCCGGCTCCGGAATTTCTGCCTGCGGTCCCGCACTTGGGCTTGCGGCCAACATCGTTGATCGCGCCAGCGTACGCGCCATGCTCGACGACGTCGCGCTCGCCTACGGCGGCTTTGACTCGATCTGTGTCACCGCCGGCGTTTTCTGGCCGAGCGATACGACCGGCCACATTCCTGACGACAAGTGGGCGTTCACCTTCGGCGTCAACGTCACCGGCAGCTACATCGTGGGGGACGAAGCG
>Ga0114958_10001195_pt1 | contig 20784 bp, 19 predicted proteins | sample C_130208_EF_Meta_FD_89577 | JGI IMG/M metagenome (GOLD analysis project Ga0114958, IMG submission 89577) | Freshwater microbial communities from Lake Croche, Canada to study carbon cycling - C_130208_EF_MetaG | ecosystem: Environmental > Aquatic > Freshwater > Lake | place: Lake Croche, Canada...
GCCGCTTCCTGCAAGCCGGTATCGGTTTTGGTGGTGGGTGCTTGCCGAAAGATATTCGCGCCTTTATGGCGCGTGCCGAAGAACTTGGAGCCGAACAAGCTCTGGAATTCTTAAGAGAAATAGATGCCATAAATCTGCGTGCCCGTCGACGTGTGATCGATGTTGTTCGAGCAGATTTATCTGAAGATCTCACCCAGTATAAAATTGCAGTTCTTGGCGCTACCTTTAAACCCGACAGCGATGATGTACGCGATTCTCCAGCGCTAGATATAGCAGCTCAATTGCAAGCAGCGGGTGCAACGGTTGTAGTGCATGATCCCAAGGGAATAGAACCAGCTCGTAAGCGTTTTCCTAACCTGGATTATGCCGAAAAGGTTTCAGATTGTGTAAAAGGCGCCGATGCGATTCTCCACTTAACTGAGTGGAAGGAGTATCGCGAGCTAGATCCATCTGTTATTGGCCAATTAGTGAAATCAAAATTCTTAGTTGATGGGCGAAATGCGTTAGATCGAGATAAGTGGCGTGCTGCTGGTTGGCGTGTGCATGCTCTAGGCCGTAGTGATTAAAAATTCTTCTGCAGAGATTGATGCTGTTCTAGCTCTTAAAACTTGGGCGGTTGTAGGTCTTGGAAATAATCCAGAACGAGCGGCCTTCGGGGTTGCCAAGGTATTGCAAAATAAGGGCCATCGCATCATTCCGGTTTATCCACGCGCTGAAACCGTGCATGGCGAAGTGGGTTATAAATCACTGAGTGAAATTCCTGAAAAAATTGATGTAGTTGATTGTTTTGTAAATTCTGAACGAGTTGGTGAAATTGTCGATCAAGCAATCGCGATTGGTGCCAAAGCCGTGTGGCTGCAGTTAGATGTAATCGATGAAGAAGCTGTTGCAAGGGCTAGGGCGGCAGGGTTGATTGCAATTATGGATCGCTGCCCCGCGATTGAATACAAATCTAGAAGCTAAATTAAAATCCAGTTTTTTGGCTACGTCGGGCGCTTAAATTGGCGCCCTTCTCTTTTGCTTCAGAGTTTATGGCCGCTAACGCATCTCCAACTTTTGCCGAAATTGCGCTATCGGCTAAACCAAGAATCCGGGCCGCCAAGATTCCCGCGTTCTTTGCATTATCGATGCCCACAGTTGCTACCGGAATTCCAGCTGGCATCTGAACTATCGAAAGTAGTGAATCCATGCCATCTAGGTTCTTTAGCGAAATGGGAACACCAATTACTGGCAGAGTTGTTAGTGAGGCGACCATTCCGGGCAGATGTGCTGCACCGCCTGCGCCAGCGATTATTACTTTAAATCCTTGGCTTTGTGCACCTTGTGCAAACTCCACCATTTCAAGTGGCATCCGATGGGCAGATAAAACTTCTGCGGTATAGGTGATTCCAAATGAGTCTAAAGTTTTGGCGGCGCTCTCCATAACTGGCCAGTCAGAATCTGATCCCATGATGATCGCTACATCACTCATCAATTTCTCCGCTCATATAGTCGCGTGCATGTTCAGCCACTTCAGTTAATTCTAGAAGGTTTTCACCAATCACGGTAACGTGGCCAATCTTGCGCCCTTTACGTACTTCCTTCTTATATTGATGGAACTTCAACTCTGGATTTCGCGCCATCAAATGCAGATACGGGCGATACATATCGGTCTTTTCGCCGCCCAAGATATTTCCCATGACGGCAAAAGGGGCGGTCATGGTTGGATCGCCGAGCGGCAAATCTAAGATCGCGCGCAAGTGTTGTTCAAATTGGCTGGTGCGTGAGCCTTCAATAGTCCAGTGTCCAGAATTATGGGGGCGCATCGCTAACTCATTAATAAATATTTCATCACCCTTAATAAACATTTCAACGGCCATAACTCCGATGAGAGAAATATCGTTAGCAATGGAGAGCGCTAAATGTTGGGCTTTCTCGGCTAGCTCCTTTGAAATCGCTGGCGCGGGAGTAATAGTTAAGGTACAGATTCCATTTTCCTGAACTGTCTGTGTTGGTGCCCATGATGTTGCCTGGCCATGTTCAGACCTAGCAACCATTACTGCAATTTCACTATCAAATTCGATCAGCTCTTCTATTAAGAGTCGGGGATTTTCAGCTAATAACTCTTCTAAGTCATCGAGATTCTTAACCTTCCACACACCGCGGCCGTCGTATCCACCAAAAATCTTTTTAGCTATAAACGGGAAGTCAAAGGCTTGACCTTCATCCTCAATAACTCGCCATTTGGGCGAAGGATATTTAGCCAATTTTGTGCGCATGGCTGATTTATCTTGAGAATATTGGAATGACTCTGACGTTGGAAAGACTTTTACGTCGGCGGCTTCCAACCCTTTTATAACTGACAATGGCACTAACTCATGTTCAAAAGTTACTAGATCACATTTTTTGGCGAATTCGATAAGTTGCTCTAGATCACGGTAGTCGCCAACTATATGTGGAGAAATTTGTGCCGCGCTATCTTGCTCATCTTGCGCAAAGAGTAAGAGATTGATACCGAGTGCAGTAGCCGGAGCCACAGTCATTCGCGCTAATTGCCCAGCACCAATAATGCCGACGGTAGGAAAGCGCTCATTCACATCGCTATCGTAGATGAACAACATCCCCCACGTTAACTTCAAAACCGTCGGCAAGCAGGAGTGCTCCAAATTTATTTATAGATTGTGCAATCCCGGTGCGATTTTCCCGTCCAATCACCTCGATTTGAACTTCACGCCCCAGAGTCGCACAGACGTTGCTGTAGTTAGAAATAAAGTCCACTCCATCATCCCACTGAGAAAAATTGGTAGCAAATAGATTTAGAAATTGCGACAAGATTAGATTGCGGTCCAATTGTCTAGATCCAACAATTGCTAATGAGGTAGCGGTGGTCACTGGTAGTTCTTCAATAGAAGCTCCAACATTTAATCCAATACCTACAATGATTCCATTTGCAGTTGTTTGTGCTAACAAACCTGCAACCTTTTTCTCGCCAATTAAAATATCATTTGGCCACTTAAGTACAGCTGCAATTGGTAAATCTGCAGATATAACCTCTTGCATTGTCAGAGCAGCAAGGTGCGCAATAAATCCCCAATCTCTTCTTGGACGTTTCGGTTCAATATAAAATGAAAAGAGAAGAGCGCTGTTCGGTTCTGCATCAAATGTACGATCTAATCTGCCGCGCCCGGCGCTTTGATATTCGGCGGCAATTACTTCGCCAGTTTCTAACGATTTAGATTGTGCTAACTCTGTGAGATCGTTTTGCGTAGAGGTAGTGAGATCAACCACGCTTACTCGCCAGTATTGCGAAGCAAGCGAAGCGATGATCGATTTATCTAGTGGCGCTCTTGGCGCTTCTGTACCCACGCCTAGTACCGTAGAGCCATGAGCCCAGATCTGCATACAACTGCTGGAAAAATTGAAGATCTACGTCTTCGTGTTGAGGAAGCTGTCCATGGGGGTTCGGCCCGCGCAGTTGAGAAGCAACATGCCAAAGGTAAGTTAACTGCCCGCGAACGTATCGACTTACTTGTAGATGCCGACTCCTTTACCGAAATTGATGAGTTTGCTCGCCATCGCTCAACCCAGTTTGGGATGGAGAAGAACCGCCCGTATGGTGATGGTGTAGTAATCGGTACTGCAACCGTAGATGGTCGACCAATCGCGCTTTACTCCCAAGATTTCACAGTTATGGGCGGAAGTCTTGGCGAAGTACATGCAGAGAAGATTGTAAAGATCGCTGAATTCGCACTCAAGAGCGGAATTCCTTTGATTGGAATTAATGACTCAGGTGGTGCGCGAATTCAAGAAGGCGTTGCATCTTTAAATGGTTACGGCAAGATTTTCCGGCTTAATACTCGATCATCCGGAGTGATCCCGCAGATTTCTCTGATTTTAGGGCCATGTGCAGGTGGTTCCGCATATTCACCAGCTCTAACTGACTTCACGGTAATGGTCAATGAAACTTCCCATATGTTTATTACTGGACCGGATGTAATAAAGACTGTAACTGGCGAAGATGTTGAAATGGAAGAGCTCGGTGGAGCTCTTACCCATAACACTCGCTCTGGAAATGCGCACTACCTTGCAGATAGCGAAGCCGATGCTATTGATTACGTAAAGGCGCTACTCTCATATTTACCATCAAATAACATGGATGGAGCGCCGCATCTGCCGCCAACTCAGACTTTGGATGAGAGCGCTGAAGATGTTGCGCTAAATAAATTAATTCCAGATAGCCCTAATCAGCCATACGATATGAAAACTTTAATCACGACTTTGGTTGATGAAGGTGAATTCCTCGAAGTGCATGCTCTGTATGCCCCAAATATTATTGTTGGTTTTGCACGTATCGAAGGCGAATCAGTCGGAATCATCGCAAACCAACCGTCACAATTAGCTGGAACTCTAGATATTAACTCCAGCGAGAAAGCCGCGCGCTTTCTACGGTTCTGCGATGCGTTCAATATCCCAATTCTTACCTTGGTCGATGTTCCAGGATTTTTACCCGGAACTGAACAAGAATGGAACGGCATAATTCGGCGCGGCGCTAAATTGCTCTACGCCTATGCCGAAGCATCTGTACCACTTGTTACTTTGATTACCCGCAAAGCCTATGGCGGTGCATTTATCGTTATGGGTTCCAAATATCTAGGTAGCGATATCAACTTCGCCTGGCCAAGTGCTGAAATTGCTGTAATGGGTGCACAAGGAGCGGTAAATATTTTGTACCGTAAAGAAATTGCTGATGCTAAAGATCCTGAGAAGGTGCGTGCTGAACTTGTAGCCGATTACACAGAGACGCTCTCTAATCCATATGCTGCAGCAGAGCGCGGAACAATCGATAGCGTTATCGAACCACACCAATCGCGCGCCTACATAACAAAGGCGTTTCGTACCTTAAAGACCAAGCGCGACACCTTGCCAGCACGTAAGCACGGAAATATTCCGCTTTAATGAAATTTACTATTACATCTGGAAACCCAACCGAAGAAGAGTTACTTGCTCTTAAATCCGCACTAGATCGCCATCAGTTGCAAGATCTAAAACCGGTTATCAAGCGCAGCGTCTTTGCTTTGCCGCAGTTGCGCCAACCGCTGGCTCATCAGATAACTTTTGGGGCGCGGAGAAAATCTAAATAATGCCCCAAATAGTTCTTGCTTCGCAATCAACTTCACGTCGCCGTTTACTAGAGGGCGCCGGTATCTCTCCAATTGTCATGGTGAGCCATGTCGACGAAGAAACTGATTTTTTCAACGCGATGTCTCCAGCCGATATGGTGATTGCTCTAGCGGTAACTAAAGCTCATACCGTTCGCGAGCAAGTAGATTTTCCAGCGATCATTATCGGATGTGATTCAACTTTTGATGTCGACGGAGTTTCCTTCGGTAAGCCCGGTACTCCAGAAATTGCTAAAGAGCGCGCACTAACAATTAGTGGCAGAAGCGGGCTACTGCATACTGGCCATTGCATCATCGATACTGCACAAGGTCGGGAGATCGCAGATCGCGTAACTACCAAAGTTACATTCTCCAAGATGACCAGCGATGAAATAGATGATTACATCGCTTCAGGAGAGCCATTACATGTTGCAGGAGGATTCACGCTAGATGGCTTTGGATCGCCTTTTATTCCGATCATTGAAGGTGATTACACAAACGTTGTAGGAATATCAATGCCTTTCTTTAGATCCGCAATGTCACAACTTGGCTATTCTTGGCCACAAGTTAAGGAGATGCGATGAAACGTGTTCTAATCGCCAATCGCGGTGAGATAGCAGTACGGGTTATTCGCGCCTGTCGTGACCACGGAATAGAGAGCGTCGCGGTTTACTCTGAAGAAGATCGTGATGCTATCCATACCAAAAGTGCGGATTTTGCTTTCTCTCTAAATGGCACCACTGCTACTCAAACTTATTTAGATATTTCTAAGATTATTGCTGCAGCAAAAGCATCTGGCGCAGATGCTGTGCATCCTGGTTATGGTTTTCTCTCCGAGCGCGCTGATTTCGCGCAAGCGGTAATTGACGCCGGTCTAATTTGGATTGGACCACCACCTGCTGCCATTAGTGCGCTCGGCGATAAAGTTTCTGCTCGTCGAATTGCTGCAAAGGCTGGCGCACCGTTGGTTGCCGGCACTAAAGATCCAGTTTCTGGTCATGAAGAAGTAATCGCATTTGCTAAAGAACATGGCCTGCCAGTTGCTATAAAGGCAGCTTTCGGTGGCGGTGGGCGCGGTTTAAAAGTGGCGCACACAATGGAGGAGATTCCGGAGTTATTTGCTTCAGCTGTCCGTGAAGCGATCGCCGGTTTCGGACGCGGTGAATGTTTTGTCGAGCGCTATCTAGATAAGCCCCGCCATGTAGAAACCCAGGTACTGGTTGATAAACATGGCCATGCGGTCGTTGTCAGTACTCGTGATTGCTCGCTGCAACGTCGCCATCAAAAATTGGTAGAAGAAGCGCCAGCGCCATTCTTAACCGAAGCGCAGAATGAAGAGCTCTACCGCTCTAGTAAAGCGATCATGAAAGAGGCTGGTTATATCGGAGCCGGCACTTGCGAATTCTTGGTTGGCAACGACGGAACAATCTCTTTCCTTGAAGTAAACACACGCCTACAAGTAGAACATCCAGTTAGCGAAGAAGTTACCGGTATTGATTTGGTACGCGAACAATTCCGCATCGCAATGGGCGAGAGCTTGGGCTTTGATGATCCGGTAATTCGCGGCCACTCACTTGAGTTCCGTATCAACGGTGAAGATCCAGGTCGCTCATTTCTTCCAGCCCCTGGCCGCATTACTAAATGGAATCTACCGACAGGACCCGGAGTTAGAGTTGATGCCGGATTTAAAAATGGGGACACAATTGGCGGAAACTTTGATTCGCTCCTTGCCAAGTTAATTGTTACCGGTGCAACTCGCAAGGAAGCGATTGAGCGCGCTCGTCGCGCCTTGGCTGAATTTGAAATAGATGGTTTGGCAACTGCTATTCCTTTCCACCGCGCTATCTTGCAAGATCCGGCATATACCGAAGATTTTCGTGTGTATACCAGCTACATTGAAAATGAATTTAAAAATGAGATTCCAGCATTTGTTCCAGCTGTTACGCCTGTTACTACTCGAGTTGCAGCCGAACATCTAGTTGCAGAAGTAAATGGAAAACGATTTGAAGTAAAACTCCATACTCCAGAGCCGGTTGTAAAGCGCCATCGCGCCAAGCAATCCAAGATCGGTGGCGCTAGCGGAACCGGGCTAACTAGCCCTATGCAAGGAACGGTCGTAAAGGTTGCAGTTGTAGTTGGTCAAAGCGTTGAAGTTGGAGATTTAGTAATCGTTCTAGAGGCGATGAAGATGGAGCAGCCGCTAATTGCCCATAGGGCCGGGATAATTACAAATCTCACAGCAGTGATTGGTGAAACTGTCTCTAGCGGCACCGTGCTCTGCGACATTATTGATTCATAACCTCGGCTCACTGATCAAATCTGTAATTCCCAATCTGATTTAATCTCATTAGGCTGTACTCATGAACGCCGAGTTAGTTGCCGAAGTTCAGGCATGGATTGCAGACGATCCAGATCCTAAAACTGCCGCTGAACTAAGTGCTCTCCTTGCATCTGGTGCTGAAGATGAACTTAGAAAATACTTTATAGGTTTTCTACAATTTGGAACTGCTGGGCTAAGAGGTCCGGTTGGACCAGGGCCATCGTGTATGAATCGTGCGGTCGTAGGTCGTACCGCCGCTGGTATTTCTGCCTATATGAAAGAGCGCGGTATGAAGCGCGTGGTTATTGGACGCGATGCCCGTCATGGCTCAGAAGATTTCACCGAAGAGAGTGCGCAGATATTTGCCGGTGCCGGCTTTGAAGTATTTGTATTACCGCGTCCTTTGCCAACTCCTGTACTGGCTTTTGCAACCCACGAACTCAAATGCGATGTGGGCGTGATGGTTACTGCCAGCCACAATCCCCCACAAGATAATGGGTACAAGGTCTATATCGGTCCTCGTGCGGATGGAATTGAATATGCCGCTTCCCAAATCATTAGCCCAACTGATCACTTAATTGCAACGGAAATATCTGCAATCGATTCTCTCGCGCAAATGCCACGTGGTAAGTCCTGGACTATTTTAGGTGAAGATTTAATTTCTGAATATGTGCGTCGAACTGCGTTGATTGCTGCGAAACCTGGTGATCTAAAAATTGTTTACACCGCAATGCATGGGGTTGGTACCGAAACCGCGCAGCGCGTCTTTAATCACGCAGGCTTTGCAACCTTAATTTTAGTTGATGAACAATGCACGCCGGATCCAGATTTTCCAACCGTGGCATTTCCAAATCCAGAGGAACCCGGCGCGATAGATTTGGCGTTGCAAAAGGCGCGCGATTTTGGCGCTGATCTAGTGATTGCAAATGATCCGGATGCCGATCGCTGCGCTGCAGCGGTAAATGATCCAAAGGTTGGTTGGCGAATGCTGCGTGGTGACGAGTTGGGCATAATCTTCGGTGAATGGATTGCACGATCTCATACCCATGGCAGCTTTGGTAATTCGATAGTCTCATCATCTGCTCTGCGCAAGATTGCCGCTCACTATGTAATCGATTTTAAAGAAGTTTTAACTGGTTTTAAATGGTTATCTAAGATTGAAGATCTGGCCTTTGGCTACGAAGAGGCGATCGGTTATGCGGTTGATTCGCAAACCGTTAACGATAAAGATGGGATTTCAGCAGCTCTGCTGTTGGCACATATCGCTAGTGAATTAAAGATAAAGGGCCAAACTTTGCTAGATCTATTGGATGAAGTCTGGGCCCGCCATGGATTTCATGGAACAGAACAAATCTCTATCCGCGTGGCAGATATGTCGCGCATTACCGAACTGCTGACCCGAATTCGCCAGAACCCCCCTACGGAAATTGCCGGTCGCACTGTTACCGCAATTGATGATCTGGCTAATCCGCAAGATGGACTGCCGCCAACCGATGGCCTGCGTATCTGGTTAGCCGAGGGAATCCGTATCATTGTGCGTCCCAGCGGAACAGAGGCAAAGATGAAGTGCTACATCGAAGTCATCACCAAGGACTCTGCCGCTGCCCAAGTATTGTTAGATCAACTTCGCCAACCGCTAAAGGAATTTCTCGCATGAGCTTTTATGGAATCGTGGATGGTTCAGAGAGTTCACTTAAACACTTTCTTGCGCAGTTACCTGGCGTAGATCAAGTTGGCGCAGAAGCGCGCGCTGCCATGTTGGCAACCCGCAGTATAAAAACAACAAGTAAGCGTTGGGCGATCGATACCGCAATTTCCATGGTTGATTTAACAACTCTGGAAGGTGCAGATACCGCCGGAAAAGTGCGCGCACTCTGCTCTAAAGCAGTACGTCCCGATCCAACTGATACAACTGTGCCAAGTGTTGGAGCAATCTGTGTTTACAACGATATGGTGGCAATTGCCCGAACACATTTAGATGCAATTGGTGGCAAGCACGTACCAGTTGCTGCGGTCTCAACTGCATTTCCATCGGGTCGCGCATCTATGGAAGTTAAAATTCAAGATACCCAAGATGCAATCGATGCCGGTGCAGCTGAAATTGATATGGTGATTGATCGTGGGGCATTTCTATCTGGCCAATATGGTTTGGTATTTGATGAGATCGTTAAGATTCGCGAAGTCTGCGGTGAGCGAGCTCATCTAAAAGTTATCTTTGAAACTGGCGAGCTAGTTACCTATGACAATGTCCGTAAGGCTTCTTACCTGGCGATGCTAGCTGGCGCTGACTTTATTAAGACTTCGACCGGCAAGGTTGCACCAGCTGCAACTCCCCCGGTCGTATTAGTGATGTTGGAAGCGGTGCGCGATTTCTATCAGATGACTGAACGTCGCATTGGCGTAAAGCCGGCCGGTGGAATTCGCAATACCAAAGATGCGATCAAGCAATTGGTTCTAGTTAATGAGACCGCTGGACCAGAGTGGCTAACCCCCGAATTCTTCCGCATCGGAGCAAGTGCGCTACTCAATGATTTGCTAATGCAACGCATGAAAATGGACGATGGCTACTACGCTAGCCCTAACTACGTAACGATCGATTAGATGAAGAGAAACTGGATAAAGCAATGACATTTGAGTACGCACCAGCTCCTGAATCTCGTTCTATCGTAGATATCAAGCCAAAATACGGCCACTTTATTGATGGCAAGTTTGTGCCAGGTAAGAAACACTTTGCGACCATAAATCCCGCAACCGAAGAAGTTTTAAGTCAAATCTCACTTGGCGGTCAGAGCGATGTCGATAAAGCAGTCCTAGCGGCGCAAAAGGCATATACCAAGACTTGGTCAAAGCTATCTGGCAAAGAACGTGGAAAATATCTCTACCGTATAGCGCGTATCTTGCAAGAGCGTGCTCGTGAATTTGCAGTGCTTGAAACTTTAGATAACGGCAAGCCAATTCGCGAGACACGTGATATCGATATTCCACTTGTTGCGGCACATTTTTTCTATCACGCAGGATGGGCAGATAAATTAGATTACGCCGGCCTTGGTAAATCACCACAGCCACATGGCGTCGCTGGCCAGATAATTCCATGGAACTTTCCGCTTCTTATGCTGGCGTGGAAAGTTGCACCCGCGCTAGCAACCGGAAATACCGTTGTCTTAAAGCCCGCTGAAACAACTTCGCTGACCGCACTTCTATTCGCTGAAGTTTGCCAACAGGCCGAACTCCCAGATGGCGTTGTAAACATTGTTACCGGTGATGGTTCAACCGGTGCGGCAATTGTTAACCATCCTGGTATCCATAAGATCGCATTTACTGGATCAACTGAGGTCGGAAAGAAGATTGCGCGCGCAATCGCTGGCACCAATAAGAAAGCCACCCTTGAACTAGGTGGAAAAGGTGCAAATCTTGTCTTTGACGACGCTCCCCTAGATGAGACTGTCGAAGGCATTGTGAACGGCATATTTTTCAACCAAGGCCATGTTTGCTGTGCTGGCTCGCGCTTAATTCTGCAAGAAGGAATTGCCGATGAATTAATCGAAAAGCTAAAGGTTCGAATGGCAAAGATTCGGGTTGGTGATCCGCTAGATAAGAACACTGATTTGGGTGCGATAAATTCCAAAGAGCAATTAAGCAAGATTCAAGAATTAGCTAGCGCAGGAGATTCAGAAGGCGCACAGCGCTGGAGCCCGGCCTGCACGTTATCCGCCAAAGGTTTCTGGTTTGCACCAACAATCTTTACCGGAGTAACTCAAGCTCATCGCATTGCGCGCGAGGAAATATTTGGACCGGTGCTCTCTATTCTTACTTTCCGCACACCACAAGAAGCGATCGAGAAAGCAAATAACACTCCATTTGGTTTATCTGCTGGCGTGTGGAGCGAGAAAGGCTCACGCATCTTGTGGGCTACTCAGCAACTTCGAGCCGGAGTTGTCTGGGCAAATACCTTTAATAAATTTGATCCAACCTCACCATTTGGTGGTTATAAAGAATCTGGTTGGGGACGCGAAGGCGGCAAACACGGACTAGCGGCATATTTGAAGGAGGGAAAGTAAATGGCTTCTTCGAAGAAAGTGACAAGTAAGGCGGCATCTCGCCTAGAAGTTAAGAAGACTTACAAGTTATATATCAATGGCGCATTCCCGCGCAGTGAATCTGGCCGTGTATATGAAGTTAGCAACGCTAAAGGTGGATTTATTGCGAATCCATCACTTGCATCTCGTAAAGATTTACGTGATGCCGTCGTCGCAGCTCGTGCGGCACAAAGCGGATGGGCCAAGGCCACCGCCTATAACCGCGGACAGATTCTCTATCGCATTGCCGAAATGCTCGAAGGTCGCGCTGATCAATTTGCTTCCGAGATATCACTTGCTAACGGAGTAACTTTAAAGAGAGCACAAGATGAAGTTGCCACAGCGATCGACCGTTGGGTTTGGTATGCCGGCTGGAGCGATAAGTTATCGGCAGCCTTCGGAGCCACAAACCCAGTTGCTGGCCCTTATTACAACTTCACTATCCCTGAGCCACAAGGTGTAATCGCAGTCGCTCCAGCCGAAACTTTCCTGGCCTTTATTGATGCAATTGCACCTGCAATTGTCTCTGGCAATACCGTTATCGCACTTGTTCCTGGTTCTGCCGCGATTGCGGCGATGACTTTTGCTGAAGTGTTAGCAACAAGTGATCTACCGGCAGGTGTTTTAAATATCTTGACTGGTTCACATGATGAGCTCGCTCCATGGGCAGCCTCTCACATGGATATTGATGGATTCGATATCTCTGGCATCGATAAGAAGAAGCGAGCAGACCTTAAAGTAGCTGGCGCTGAGAACTTAAAGCGAATCCATAGCTTTGATGGCGCAATTTCCCCAACACGTATCTTCGCCTTTATGGAAGCAAAGACGGTCTGGCACCCAATCGGAGTTTAAAACTATTTAGCAGATATTGCTAAGAAGCCAGGCTTAACCACGTTTTCAATAATTGCCAAGCGCTCTTCAAATGGGATAAAAGAACTCTTGAGCGCGTTAATGGTCACGCGCTGCAGATCAAGAAATGTCCAGTTAAATGCTTTAACTAGCTCGGTCATTTCGCGAGACATTGATGTTGCCGACATTAGACGATTATCAGTATTTACGGTTACACGAAAACGTAGCTTCGCTAAATCTCCAATTGGATGATCTGCAAAGTTTGCGGCAGCACCTGTTTGAATATTCGAAGATGGACACATCTCAAGAGGAATTCGGCGGTCGCGAACATAGGCGGCCAGACGCCCAAGTCGCGCTGGTGTGTGATTTAAATCGATATCGTCGATGATACGAACTCCATGGCCCAATCTCTCGGCACCGCAGAGTTGGATCGCCTCCCAGATTGATGGAAGTCCATAGGCTTCACCGGCGTGAATCGTGAAGTGAGCATTTTCTCGGCGTAGATATTCGAAGGTATCTAGTTGATCGCTAGGTGGGAAGCCATCTTCTGGGCCTGCAATATCAAAGCCAACTACGCCACGATCGCGGTATTTAACAGCAAGTTCAGCTACTTCTTGCGAGAGTTGATTCTGGCGCATTCCGCAGAGAAGCAAGGTAACTCGAATAACGTTGCCTTCGTTCTTGGCATCTAATTCACCGGCCCGAAATCCTTCCAAAATTGCCTCGATAGCCGTAGATAAAGTTAAACCTTTCTCAGTGAGTAGTTCTGGCGCCATTCGGACTTCGGCGTAGACAACGCCGTCGCGCGCTAAATCAATCGCACATTCACGAGACACACGAATTACATCTTCGGCACGCTGCATCACCGCAGCTGTGTGAGCAAAAGTTTCTAGATAACGTACGAGATAACCAGAGTCACAAGATGCACGGAACCATTCTGCAAGTTCTGCCGCATCGTAAGTTGGAAGCTCGTGACCGATTTCTTTGGCGATATCGATAATAGTTTGTGGGCGCAGGCCGCCATCTAAGTGATCGTGCAGCAACGCTTTGGGAAGGAGTTTAATTTGTTCTGGGGTTGGAACTTTATTTAAAGTACTCATCCAGTAATCCGTTCAATCACAAGCGGCAGGCGATCTACCTTGCCATTTTCTTCAATTTTAATTGCCCCATCCAGTATCTCAATGGCGCGTTCAAAGCGGGCAGGTTCATCGGTATGTAATGTCAGGAGTGGCGATCCTTTTGCGAAGTAATCACCAGGTTTAGCGTGCATTTCAATTCCAGCACCTGCCTGTACCTTTTCTCCTTGCTTAGAGCGCCCTGCACCTAAACGCCAAGCAGAGACTCCAATTTTCATAGCATCCATCTTGGTCATAGTTCCGGATTGCGTTGCAGTAATTACATGTTGCTCGCGCGCAACTGGCAGCTTCGCATCTGGGTCTCCACCTTGGGCTGAAATCATTCGCTTCCAGTGATCCATCGCTGATCCATCTTTTAGAGCATCTGCCGGATCTTTCCCAACTATGCCTGCCGCATCAATCATCTCGCGCGCCAAAAGAATAGTTAACTCAACAACATCGGCTGGTCCACCACCGGCTAAAACCTCAATAGATTCGCGTACTTCAAGGGCATTTCCGGCAGTTAAGCCAAGTGGTACATCCATCGCAGTAACCAAAGCGCGCGTTTTAACTCCAGCGTCAAGCCCAAGTTGCACCATCGTGCGAGCAAGAACGGCTGCTTTGGCAGGATCACTCATAAAGGCTCCGCTCCCAGTTTTAACATCGAGGATTAGCGCCGAAGTTCCTTCAGCGATCTTCTTCGACATAATTGATGATGCAATTAGCGGAATGGCTTCAACTGTTGCCGTCACATCGCGCAGCGCATATAGCTTTTTATCTGCTGGCGCTAAACCAGCACCGGCTGCACAAATTACCGCACCAGTGTCTTGCAAAACTTTTAACATTTCTTCATTAGATAGCGATGCACGCCAGCCAGGAATTGACTCGAGCTTATCTAGGGTGCCACCAGTATGACCGAGACCACGGCCAGAAAGTTGTGGAACGGCTCCCCCGCATGCAGCAACAAGCGGAGCAAGCGGCAAGGTGATCTTGTCACCAACGCCACCAGTTGAATGCTTATCTGCTGTTGGGCGATCTAGCGCTGACCAATTCATTCGCTCACCGGAATTAATCATGGCGTTAGTCCAGCGAGAAATTTCGCGTGAGTTCATGCCATTTAAAAGAATTGCCATAAGCAGCGCAGACATTTGTTCGTCGGCAATTACACCGCGAGTATAGGCATCGACTGCCCAGTCAATTTGCTTATCTGTTAGCTCATTGCGATCACGCTTGGCTGCAATTATTTCTACGGCAGCGAAGGGTTCGACGCCATTGCTACTTTGGTTAGTCAAGGCGCTTATCAATCTCTTCGGGACCAAATGCCCAAGGAAGTAGTTCCGATAGCGGCTTAACTCCGGTATCTGTCATTAATTGCAAATTCGAACCGCCATGTTCTTGCAGTAACTGACGGCAACGGCCACATGGCATTAAATAATTTTCTGCAATATCGACACAGCTAAATGCGATTAAGCGACCGCCACCGCTATTGATCAAGTTAGATACCAGGCCGCATTCAGCACATAAAGTCAGCCCATAACTGGCATTTTCTACGTTACAGCCAGAAATTATTCGGCCGTCATCGACCAGCGCAGCTACCCCAACTGGAAATTTAGAATATGGCGCATAAGCCTGCTTCATCGCAGTTACCGCATGTGATTTAAGAAGCTCCCAATCAACGAGCATAAGCCGCACTCGCTGCCGCATTGATCGCTGCTGATTGGGCAGCTAACGTCTTCGACTTTATTACGATTTCAATACCCTTATCGGCAATTGTGTAGCGATGTCCGTAAATTCCAGCCTTTGGGTCGATCACATCAGATAGTTGGCTCTTATTAACAGCACGCCCGATTACATCCGAAACTGCAATATCGACTCGCTTAACAATAGATGCTAATAAATACTTCGAGTTGGCCGGGGTAACAGTTAGATACAGGTCTGGTTCAGTGAGAATCAGATTGATATCTGCGGCGCTCTTCTTACGCGATTTAGAGGTATTTGCTTTTACGATCGCATCAAATACAGAATCCGCAGAACCAGAAGTTGCGGTGTAGATGACATCAATACCCAAGGAAATGAATGCTTGGGCTGCAAAATCTAAGTCGGTAGCTGTGAATTTTACAAAAGAACGCACGTTCTTCTTAGCAGCGCTAACTCCTGCTAGAAATCCATTTTGGTAATTATCAGCCGAAGATGGAGTTGTAATCATGGCGACCTTGCCGCTCTTGGTGGTAAGCGCAGCGCTATAGCCCGCCAGAAACGCTCCTTCAATTTCTGCAAAAGTAATCGAGGTTACATTGAGCGCTGCAATTGAAGCATCTCCAATAATTGCAAATTGGATATTTGGAAATTCAATTGCGAGTGGGGCTACTGCTTTTGCATACTCGCCACCAACTGCAATTATTGTTGCGCAATTTTTCGCAGTTAGTGAGCGAAGTCTTTTAGCGCGATCAGCTTGTGTGCCATCAGTTACGACGCCTTCAAAGGTAAAGGTGAATTGGTTTTGTGCTTTTTTTACACCCGCCAATGTGGCGTCGTTAAATGAGCGATCTCCAAGCCCGCCAGTGTCGTAGGCGATACAAATATTTGTGGCGGCATTAGCAGGGGCAGCGCTAGCTAGAGCTGATGAAATAATTAGAGCTGCGATAGAAAAACCTGAACGTATTTTCATCACAAGACCAAACCTAAATTTTTATATGTGTTGGCAACGGTTGCGCTAGCAATGCCTCGAGCCTTGTCCGCACCTGAGTGAAGAATTTTAATTAAATGCGCTTCATCTTCGAGGAGCTCAAGCGCACGCGCACGAATTGGTCGCAAATACTCAACGACGACTTCGGCTACTGCGCCTTTGAAATCGCCATAGCCATTTCCAGCAAATTCACTTTCTAACTCTGAAATCTTCTTGCCTGATAGCGCTGCATGAATAGTAAGCAAGTTGCTAATTCCAGGCTTTTCTTTCTCATCAAATTTAATTTCGCGGCCAGCATCAGTTGTTGCGCTCTTGATCTTCTTGGCATTTGCTTCAGGGGTATCCATAATTTCTAATACTCCGGCTGCTGATCCAGAAGACTTGCTCATCTTATTTGTTGGCTCTTGCAGGTCAAAAATCTTGGCGCCTGATTTAAGGATGTGGCCTTCTGGAATTCGGAAGGTCTCACCAAAACGCGTATTAAAACGTGTAGCTAAATCACGAGTTAGCTCGATATGTTGGCGCTGATCTTCACCTACCGGAACATAATGGGCTTGATACAAGAGAATATCAGCGGCTTGCAACATTGGATATGTAAATAGACCTACTCGTGCCGAATCTGCGCCACCTTTAGCTGATTTATCTTTAAATTGGGTCATCCGATTTGCTTCGCCAAAGCCCGCAATACATTCCATAATCCAGCCAAGTTGATTATGTTCGGCAACATGTGATTGGACAAAGAGAGTTGATTTATCTGGTGATATGCCAAGCGCAATTAACTGAGCAGCAGAGGTAAGGATTCGCTTACGTAGAAGTGCGGGATCTATTTCGCCAGTAAGGGCGTGAAGATCTACTATGCAGTAAAAGGCATCATTTCCTTCTTGTAGCTCAACCCATTGCTTCAGTGCGCCTAGATAATTTCCTAGGTGGAAAGAGTCGCTAGTGGGTTGGATACCGGAGAGGATGCGCTTTTCCATGTTGTTATTCTCGCATGGATCGCTAATTTCGCGATATCGCTAACTGTCCTGCGCGCTTGCCTTCCATCGTTAAAACAGTGATACGAATACCGTTTACCCCGACCACATCATTAACAACTGGAATTCGCCCTAAAAAGTGCATCACAAATCCACTAGCGGTTTCATATGGCCCATCGGGAATATCAATGCCAGTTTGATCGCGTAAATCATCGAGCGAAATCAGCCCATCGACCTCAAAGTCGCCCGTGCGGGCTTGCAGCGATACTTCCGCCTCATCGACATCATATTCATCTTTTATATCGCCGATCAGGCACTCCACCAAATCTTCGAGGGTGACGATGCCATCGGTTCCGCCATATTCATCAAGGACAATTGCTAAATGCTGGCGCTGATTGCGCATCTCGGTCAGTGCAGGCAGAACACCTTTAGTTCCGGGTAAGAACATAATGCTACGAACTAGCTCTTGAATCTTTCCCCCAGCGCTAACGAGTGAGGTATCCAATAAGTCGCGCACGTGAATAAAGCCAATTACTTCATCGGTGGAACCGCGAACGACTGGGTAGCGAGAGTGGGCACGATCTACGGCGAGCGCAATCGCTTTACCAACTGTAAGTGAGGCATCCATAAAATCGACTTCGATGCGCGGCACCATAACTTCATGAACCTGGCGCTCGGATGCGTTAAAGACTTCTTCTACGATATCGCGTTCTTCGGCAGTTAGCGCGGCATGTCCGGTTACTAGATCTAATAACTCTTCTTCAGACATTTGGCTACGTTGTTCCTTAGGATCGATACCAAAGGCGCGAACGACAAAATCGGTTGAACGAGATAGTAACCAGATAATCGGACGGAATAACTTTGCGATGATATCGATGGCGCCAGCGCTCCATAGCGATATCTCTTCAGTACGAAAGAGCGCCAAACGCTTTGGAACTAATTCTCCGAAAACCAGCGAGAAATAAGCGATAACTAGCGTTACTCCAATTAGAGAAGTTACATTTGCTGCATCTTGTGATAAACCCAAATCGATTAGTTGTGGAATCACATATACGCCAAGTTTTTCTGCACCAAGGGCGGCCGATAAAAATCCGCAGACTGTGACGCCGACTTGAGCGGCCGCTAAGAAGCGATTGGGGTTGGTTGCAAGGTGAGCGACCTTAGCTCCACGTTTACCTCTAGTTGAGAGTTGGCGAACTTGGCTCTCGCGCAGTGAGATCAGTGCAATTTCGGCCGCTACAAAGAGTGCGCCAAGCAAGATAAGGCCGGCTACGGTGGCTAGATCGCCCAGTAAGGCACCAATCGGGTAAGGGTCCATGATGAGGGCAATTCTACTTCCTCCTCGAACCAGCGGGCGATCTACTGCGCCCCTTCCATATTTCTACGCTTGTGCCCTATTCTTACCCAGCCTAGCCAACCGGCTAGCACCTTCATCCTCGGACCGTCGGGCACGTACCTGCCCGGAGAAGGAGATACCTTAAATGGCATCTGTTGTATTCGAAAACGCAACACGTATTTATCCAGGCACAACCAAACCTGCAGTCGACAAGTTAAACCTAACCGTTAAAGACGGAGAGTTTCTGGTTCTTGTCGGTCCATCAGGTTGCGGTAAGTCAACATCACTTCGTATGTTGGCAGGCCTTGAAGAGATCGACGAAGGTCGCATTCTTATCGGTGACCGCGATGTAACAAACGTTGCTCCAAAAGATCGTGATATCGCAATGGTCTTCCAGTCATATGCGCTATACCCACATATGACTGTTGCAGAGAACATGGGATTTGCACTTAAGATCGCTGGAGTTGCTAAAGAAGAACGCGATAAGCGCGTTAATGAAGCAGCTAAATTGCTTGACCTTGAACCATACCTAGAGCGCAAGCCAAAGGCTCTTTCAGGTGGACAACGTCAGCGCGTTGCTATGGGCCGCGCAATTGTTCGCGAACCACAGGTATTCCTTATGGATGAACCGCTTTCTAACCTTGATGCGAAGTTGCGCGTTGCAACTCGTACTCAGATCGCAGCGCTACAGCGTCGTCTCGGAATCACAACTGTCTATGTAACGCACGACCAAGTTGAAGCTATGACTATGGGTGATCGCGTAGCAGTTCTAAAAGATGGTCTACTTCAGCAAGTAGATACACCTCGCAATCTTTACGATTCACCAGCAAATGCATTCGTTGCCGGCTTTATCGGATCTCCTGCCATGAACCTTCTCTCTGCTCCTGTTAGCGGTGGCAAGGCGATGCTTGGTGATCTAGCGATCGATGTACCAGCATCTGCTGGCGCAACAGTCACAGTCGGTATCCGTCCAGAAGGATTCGCACCTGCGTCAAAGGGCTTTAACGTCCTTGTTGAAGTAGTTGAAGAGCTCGGTGCCGATGCATTCGTATATGGCAAGCCAGCAGATTCCTCAGTGAAGTTTGCTAACTCTGGCGATGAAGGCGCACAAGTAATTGTTCGTTGGGATCCAAAGAACCCACCTAAGCCAGGTGACACAATTACTGTGACAGCTAACGCAAGTGCAGTCCACCTCTTTAGTTCATCAACTGGAGAACGTGTTAAGTAATTAGAAGTAAATATAACCCCCGTCACTTATGTGGCGGGGGTTTTATTTTCAAAAAGGTTTAGAAAACTCTGTCTCTTCGGTTGCTTCTAATTCGAGTAAACGATTCCACTTTGCAGTTCGCTCTGATCCATGGGTAGAGCCAACTTTGATCTGACCGGCACGCCAGCCCGTTGCTAGATCTGCCAGCCAAGAATCCTCAGTCTCACCGCTGCGCGCTGATACAACCGTTGCGAATTTATTGGCATGGGCGTGTGCCAACACTCGCTGAGTAGAAGTAACTAAGCCATTTTGATTGGCTTTGATCAAAATGGCATTGGCGCTCTTCTCAGCAATGCCACGCTCTAAGCGATGCAGGTTTGTTGTAAATAAATCATCACCAAGAATTTGTAAATTTGCTGGAGCCTGCGCATTGAATGCGCTCCAGGCCTGCCAGTCATCTTCGGCAAAGGGATCTTCAATTGAAGCAATGGGATAAGTATTTACTAAATTGAGCATCTCTTCCACAAATTGATCTGAAGAATAGGTGGCGCCAGAAGTAGTTAGCGAATATTTATTATCGATAAAGAATTGGGTTGATGCGATATCGAGGGCAAGTGAGACCTTGTCAGATAGACCAAGTAGTTCAATTTGAGCAAGAACAAATTCGCAGGCGTCATCAGTTGAAGCAAATGAGAGGCCAAGCCCACCTTCATCTGCCACTAAGTGGGTTATGCCATGTGTTTTACCATCACTTGCCGCACGTTCGCGAATTGCAACAACCCAGGAAAGTGCCTCAGCAAAATTTGTAGCAGCATGGGGAATCACCAATACATCTTGAATATCTAGGCTGCGATTGGCGTGCGCTCCCCCAGATAAAATATTAACCATCGGCATCGGTATCAATAACTTGCCTTCTGGTTGAAAATACCTGGCCAGCGATTTTCTTGAAGCGTGTGCCGCAGCTTTCGCAACTGCAAGTGAAGTTGCCAGCGTTGCATTAGCGCCGATTACTTGGTGGCCCGGTGTGGGATCAACTTCAACTAATAACCCATCGATTGCTGCCAGATTGAGACTGTGGCCCAA
>Ga0114958_10001199_pt1 | contig 20767 bp, 5 predicted proteins | sample C_130208_EF_Meta_FD_89577 | JGI IMG/M metagenome (GOLD analysis project Ga0114958, IMG submission 89577) | Freshwater microbial communities from Lake Croche, Canada to study carbon cycling - C_130208_EF_MetaG | ecosystem: Environmental > Aquatic > Freshwater > Lake | place: Lake Croche, Canada...
AGGGTGCTAGCGGAGCACAGGGTGATAGCGGAGCACAAGGTTCTAGCGGAGCACAGGGTGCTAGCGGAGCACAGGGTGCTAGCGGAGCACAGGGTGCTAGCGGAGCAGAAGGAGCCACTGGCCAGCAAGGTGAAAAAGGTAAAGATGGTATTGCGGGAGTACAAGGTGATAACGGAGAACAGGGTGAGCAAGGAGCCACTGGTGAACAAGGAGCCCAAGGTGAGAAAGGTGCACAAGGCAAAGATGGTCTAACAGGGGCAGAAGGTCAAGCTGGACAACAAGGCTCACAAGGTGAGCAAGGAGCACAAGGCCAAGCTGGTATTGCGGGAGAACAAGGTGCAACTGGCAAGGAAGGAGCACAAGGCAAAGCTGGTATAACAGGGACACAAGGTTCAACTGGTCAAGGTGGTGCAAGTGGTGAACAAGGAGCACAGGGTGAACAAGGAGCACAAGGTGAACAAGGAGCACAAGGTGAACAAGGAGTACAAGGTGAACAAGGTGCACAAGGTGATAGAGGAGCACAAGGTGCGATTGGTCAACAAGGCGCAGAAGGCAAAGATGGTCTAATAGGGGCACAAGGTGAAGCTGGTCTAACAGGGGCGCAAGGTGATAAAGGTTCCGATGGTGCAACTGGCCAAGAAGGAGCACAAGGCCAAGCTGGTCTAACAGGGACACAAGGTCAAACTGGCTTTACTGGAATACAAGGACAAAAAGGAGATCAAGGTTCAACTGGCTTTACTGGAGTACAAGGCAAAGAAGGAGCCCAAGGTTCAACTGGATTTAGCGGAGCACAAGGTATTGCAGGTTCAGATGGTGTAACTGGAGAGCAAGGAGCCACTGGCTATACTGGATCGCAAGGTCAACAAGGAGCTCAAGGGCAAGCTGGCTTTTCAGGAAAAGGAACATTTACCTTGGTTGCGAATAGACTGAATAACTCGAATATCATCGATATTCCTGATTCATCCAGTGTGAGAAAGATAACACAAGATGGGTGGAATGCAAATGTGTATTCATTAGAAGGGTATCTATATCCAAGGTTATCCTTTAGTGTGAATAAATCAGATGTAAATGTATTTGTAGGCCTTTCAGAAAACCCTTCTCTCAATACATCAACTAGCAACATTCAATATGGATTCTATCTAAGTCAAGATTCGTCAATCCAGATTTATGAATCTAATATTTTAGTGAAATCAGTCTATGGTGAATACACACAATCGAATATCTTTGGAATTCAATACACAGGTAATGAAATTCTTTATTTAATTGACGGAATCATAGTGTATGAAACAATAACATCAGTAATTATTCCTTTACACGCGAATATAGCCTTATATAGCTCAGGTGACTCGGTTGAAAATATTCATTTTGATCCAGTAATCATATCTATAATCAATAATACCGGTTTTACTGGATTAGAGGGTATAACAGGTTCACAGGGTGTGACTGGTGCTCAAGGATTGCGTGGTGAGCAAGGTATTGCGGGAGCGACTGGTTCTAGCGGAGCACAAGGTGATAAAGGTTTTGATGGTTCAACTGGTTTTAGCGGAGCGCAAGGTCAAGCTGGTATTGCTGGAGAACAAGGTGCAACAGGAGCGCAAGGTACAACAGGAGCACAAGGTATTGCGGGAGCACAGGGTCAAGATGGTATTGCGGGAGCACACGGTATTGCGGGAGTACAAGGTCAAGATGGTATTGCGGGAGAACAAGGTGCAACTGGTTACAGCGGAGCACAAGGAGCAGATGGTTCCAGCGGAGCACAGGGTATTGCGGGAGCACAAGGCGAAGCTGGTATAGCGGGAGCACAGGGTATTGCGGGAGCACAAGGTATTGAGGGAGCACAAGGCGAAGCTGGTATAGCGGGAGCACAAGGTATTGAGGGAGCACAAGGCGAAGCTGGTATTGCTGGAGCACAAGGTTCACAAGGCTTACAGGGTCAAGATGGAGCTAGCGGAGCGCAAGGAGCGCAAGGTGATAGCGGAGCGCAAGGACAGCAAGGAGCGCAAGGCCAAGCTGGTATTACGGGAGCACAGGGTATTGCGGGAGTAGAGGGTATTGCTGGATTACAAGGTGCACAAGGTATTGCGGGAGCACAGGGTATTTCTGGTATTACGGGAGCACAGGGTATTGCAGGTTCTGATGGTATCACTGGTGAGCAAGGAGCTACTGGTATTGCTGGTGAGCAAGGAAGTCAAGGATTGCAAGGTCAAACTGGTTCAACTGGAGCCCAAGGTCAAGAAGGAGCTCAAGGTCAAGCTGGCTCTTCAGGAAAAGGGACATTTACACTTCTAGCAAACAGATTAAATCATTACAATATCATTGATATCCCTGATTCATCCACGCTAAGAAAGCTAACAACTGACGATGGATGGAACGCAAATGTATATTCATTAGAAGGATATCTATATCCAAGACTCTCATTTACTGTCAATACATCAGAAGCAAATATCTTTGCTGGACTTTCAGAAAATCCTTCTCTCAATACATCAACTGCAAATATTCAATATGGATTCTATCTAGATCAGAATTCTTCAATCCAGATTTATGAATCCAATATCTTAGTCAATTCAGTTTATACACAATATACATCATCAACTATCTTTGGAATTCAGTGCACTGCGAATGAAATTATGTATTTCATTGATGGTATTGTTATCTATAAAACATCTGTATCAGTATCAAGCGCCTTACACGCAAACTTCGCAATCTATAACTCAGGGTATTCAATTGAAAATGTTCACTTTGATCCAGTTCTTCTATCTGAAGCTGGAGCACAAGGGTCTAGCGGAGCAGACGGCTCTAGCGGGGCACAAGGTGCACAAGGCGAAAAGGGTCAAGATGGAGCACAAGGAGATATCGGAGCTCAAGGTTTACAAGGTAAGGAAGGAGTCACTGGAGTCCAAGGTTCATCTGGTGAGAAAGGCGAACAGGGTTATAGAGGTGAGAAAGGCGCAACTGGTCAGAAGGGTGAGCAAGGTTTCGTTGGTCAGCAAGGTGTAATCGGAGCTACAGGAGAGCAAGGTAAAAAGGGTAAGGATGGAGTTGAAGGTGCACAGGGCTCAACTGGAGAAAAAGGTGATGATGGTATAACTGGAGCGCAGGGTCAGCAAGGTATTGCTGGTGATCAAGGTATACAAGGTGAGAAAGGCGTACAAGGAGAGCAAGGCGTACAAGGTTCACAAGGTTCAGAAGGTAAGACTGGTTCTTCAGGAAAAGGAACCTTTACACTTTTAGCAAATAGTCTAAATAATCTGAATACCATTGAAATCTTGGATTCATCGAGTATAAGAAAGGTGGGTAAGGAAGATGGGTGGAATGCCAATGTTTACTCATTGCAAGGATATCTGTATCCAAATCTGTCATTTACAATGAATGCAATGACCGCAAATATATTCGCAGGATTTTCTTCTACACCTGCTATTAGCACACACACTTCAAATATAGAGTATGGATACTATTTGAATGATATGGGTTCAATCGATATCTATGAAAGCAATATTCTTGTACAAAGCTGTAATACGAATTATACTCCTTCAACCGTCTTAGGAATCCAATATGATGGAATATCAATCAATTACACGATTGATGGCTACATCGTATATCAAACATTTTTATCACGTGGCTATATATTCCACGCGAATTTTGCAATCTATAGCTCAGGATACACAATTGAAAATATACATTTTGACCCAATGATACCTGGAACAAATGGCTCAACGGGTTCTACTGGAGCAAAAGGTGAAATCGGTGCTCAAGGAGATAAAGGAGAGCAAGGAGGAAAAGGTGAAAAAGGAGCACAAGGTGATAAGGGACAGCTTGGAGAAACAGGAAATAATGGAGAAACTGGATATACTGGAGCACAAGGTCTTGCTGGAGCAGACGGCTCCACTGGAGCTCAGGGACTCAAGGGTAACACAGGTGATATGGGTGCTACAGGAACCTCAGGAAAAGGAACCTTTACTCTCATTACAAATCCTCTCAATAATTATAATAGAATTATTGCCTTGGATTCTTCTACAATAACAAAGGATACAACGGATGATGGATGGAATGCGAATGTCTATTCATTAGAGGCGTATTTGAATGCAAGTGTATCTTTCAGCATTGATACGATGAAGCCAACCATCTTTGTAGGACTTTCAGTCAATCCATCCTTGAATACCTATACATCGAATCTTGATTACGCCTACTTCTTAAATGAAGACCATTCAATCCATATCTATGAAACTAGTAATCTGGTAAAAGTCTGTACTGGAGAATATTCAACACAGACAGTCTTCAGAATTCACTATGATGGATTATCAGTGAATTATAGCATTGATGGATTCTTAGTGTATAAAACAACAGTGGATATCATTTCACCCTTGCACGCCAATTTCTTAATCTACAACTCTGGATATAATATAAAGAATATACACTTTGACCCATTGCCTGTCATTCATTATGAAATCCCAGCCGTCATTGAGACCACTGGCTTCACTGGAGCAACGGGTATGAAAGGTCCTATAGGAGAAAGAGGGCCTATAGGTCATACTGGTACAAAAGGAGCCAGAGGACAAACTGGTTCTAAGGGTGACGATGGCTCGACTGGAGCTCAAGGCCTACAAGGTGATAAGGGTGACACTGGACTCAACGGAATGGGAACCTTTAGTCTAGTTACAAATATACTCAATAATTACAATATCATTCGTATTGTGGATGCATCTACCATTCAAAAGGTGACAATGGACGATGGATGGAATGCAAATGTCTATTCATTAGAAGCATATCTATATCCAAATCTGTCATTCACGGTTGGAACCTTATATCCAAGTATATTTGCGGGTCTATCCGCATTCCCATCTCAGAATACGATGACATCCAATCTTGAATATGCATTCCATCTATCCTTTGATCGCTCTATCCTTATCTATGAAGGCAATATTCTTGTGAAAATCTGTACTGGAGATTTTACAACTGCGACAGTCTTTGGAATTCAATACGATGGCATATTTATAAACTACTTCATTGACGGTTTCTTAGTATTCCAGACACGAGTATCTCTCATTGCACCCTTACACGCCAACTTCATACTCTATAATTCAGGCTATCAAGTAAGAAATATTCACTTTGACCCTCTAATCCTTGGAACAGTAGGAGCTAAGGGTAGCAAAGGTGATATTGGTACAACTGGTGACACAGGATTGCAGGGTGCGACAGGAAGTAGAGGAGCAAGAGGATTTCACGGCTCACAGGGATTGCAGGGTACAACGGGACAAAAAGGTAAGGATGGAGACCAAGGAGCACAGGGTTATACTGGTAAAGAGGGAGCAATCGGTACAACTGGTTCCCAAGGTCTAATTGGTCCAATCGGACCAATCGGACCAATCGGACCATCAGGATATGCAGGTAAGGGAGTACCAATAGGTGGTGAGGCCTGTCAGGTTCTTGTGAAGGCTTCTTCAGATGATTACGATGCAGAGTGGATTGATTCAGAACTCTTACTTGATACACACAAGCAGGCTCATATTGAGGATGCAGTTGTCTCATTGATTTCCAATATGAAGGAGGTGATTGGATCCATTCGCGACTTGGAGTACAGACAAGAAAAAATCACAGATATCATCGTTCCAAGATTTCCTGGAGGTAGATTCCCTGGAGGTCGTGGAATTCTTTCTTACCGCACGCGTGAAAGATTCAGAAATGGAACACCCTTTAAAATCAATATTTCTAAACCCCGTCGTAAATCTGTAACAAATTATTACAATTCTGATACGGAATCCTTCTTCAGCTGCTCTTCAAAACAGGAAGGTGTTCACGAAGTGGCCTGGACAGATGTAAATAGCGATGAAGTATCAACAACACTTGAAACTGCAGATTCGTATGTAGATATCACAATTGTTTTTGATGGTGGAGATTCAGGGTCTAATTATTTAGTGGGACCTTCGTTTGACTTTGGAAGTGCTGGAGGAAATGATCAGATTGCATCAATGAATACAATCTCTATTATATTTGACGGCGGATCATCTGTATCTACAAGTGCAAATACAATGAGTGATACATTAACGACAACGTCAAGTTATATAACAGATATCAATCATAAAAAATCTACGATGGTATCTATCGTTTTTGATGGGGGTACATCTGTTTCAAGTTATGTATTTGGACCTTCGTTTGACTGCGGGAATTCATCAGAAAATCTACTTTCAGAATCTGAGACAAGGCGGCCAAGTAATGTATCTGAAATTGAAGAATTATCTGAATCAAGTGGTTCATGCCCTGAAAATATGTTCATCTTTGATGGAGGAAATTCAAGTTCTAATTTTGCTGATTTAGAGTATAATAATAGCTATTCCGGCTAAATTATATGTAGTAAATTAGATATGGCTGATTTCCAAATACAATTTAGAAGAGATAGTTCAGCTAAGTGGGCACGTATAAATCCAATTCTAGCCCCTGGTGAATTAGGTCTTGAATTGGATACTAAATTATTTAAGATAGGTGATGGTTGCACAGAGTGGAATAATTTATCTTATGGGGGCTTGAAGGGTGATACAGGGCCTGCGGGTTCTGGTGGTTCTGGTTCTGGTTCTGGTTCTGGACCTGCTGGACCTGCTGGACCTGCTGGACCTGCTGGACCTGCTGGACCTGCTGGACCTGCTGGACCCGCTGGACCTGCTGGACCTGCTGGAGAAAATGGTTCAGCATCTACAATAGGTGCAACAGGTCCAACTGGTTCTACAGGTTCTACGGGTATAAATGGATCTACGGGTATAAATGGATCTACGGGTGCAACTGGTCCAAGTGGTTCTGCAAACTTACCAACAAATGGTCAAAATGGGAATGTATTAACCTGGAGTTCAACGGCACCCAATAATCTTTCGTGGCAGACAGTATCCGGTGGTAACGCAACTGTTACAACAGGAAGTGCTGCGTTTAGTTATGCAAATGGTGGATTAACAGGGAATTTCTTTGAAACTTTTACATCTCAAGCTCCACAAAGGATTTCATCAATTACTGCGTTTGAACAAACAATTAGTTTTACATTAACGAATTCACGCTTGCCTCCAAATCTCTTAAATTTCACTGGCTATGTATCGTGGTATAATGGAACATCTTATAAATATATTCCTATACCAAATGGTCTATATGTTCCAAATAGTTATCCAACTCTAACGTTTGATGGTGACACTATTCAAATATCTGGACTATCTACAACTGCCTTACCTGGTATTGCAACAGATATCTCTGGCGCGAATTTATGGGTTTCATTAACATTCTTCAATTAGATTTTTTATAATGGCATCTACATATAGATATATCTATAAATGCCATTAAATCCACCGATTTGCTTATTAGTATACTATACTAATAATGGTGGAGGAGATCCATTAGATTTATTGAATCAGCATTTGTATAATTTTAAGTTCCAAGTTACTCCACAGGCAATTGGAGTCCCTGGTAATGGTTCCACATTATACCAGTATGATGGTACGAGTATCAAAGTAGGTATGTATACAAGCAATTCATTTAATGGATATGTCTTTCGAGTAAATCGTATTATAAGGCAGACATCATTTGAAGTAGATCTTATCTTAGAGGATATAAATGGATATAACCGAATTATTGACCCAACAAGGGGTATTAATGGTGGAGGCCCTATAGATCAAAGCAATGGATATGTATTTGAGTTGAACAGTAACAATCTACCTGTATTAATATCTGTAGATAACCCCCCTTCAACGACGTTCGTTGATTCTATTCTTGCAAGATTTCTATATTTTGAAACTACAATTGCTAGGCAGGGTGCTACAGGGGCAACGGGTGCAAGTGGATTACGAGGTTCACAAGGCACACAAGGTCTCAGGGGATTACAAGGGATTGCAGGTGCAGAAGGTATCATTGGTCCTCAAGGTTTACGAGGTTCACAAGGGCTTGCAGGGACACAAGGCCTTAGAGGATTACAAGGTTTTGCAGGGGCGCAAGGTCTAGCTGGTGACGACGGTGCACAAGGATTTACTGGTTCGCAAGGTAGAACTGGAACTCAGGGAACTCAAGGGTCAGCTGGTTCTCAGGGTGCAGTAGGAGTTCAGGGTTCCCAGGGAAGAACAGGGGCACAGGGTATAGCAGGTAGTCAAGGACAAACAGGAGCACAGGGTTCTACAGGATTACAAGGGTCTACAGGAGCACAAGGATTAAAGGGTGATATAGGTAGTGTAGTTTATTATGGTACAACTGGCCCATTTACACAGCAAGGTCAACAAAATACGAATTATATAAATAAGACAACTGGTATCTATTATTATTTTCAGAAAAATGGTGGATTTAGTGTATCAACTCCTGTATCCACTGGATTAGGAAAGCCAACTGGATGTATAAGTGATATAAGTGGTAATATATATATTGCAAACACAAATTATAATCAAATTATAAAGTATACGAATGGTAATCTAAATTCTCCTTATATTATTACATCAGATACACTTTTCCACCCAAAAACATTTGCAACAGATACTAGTGGAATTATATATTTTACAAGTGGAGATTATATACTTACATCAGGAGGGTATTCTACTATATCTTGTATAAACCCTGGACCAAATCCAGTAATTACTACATTGTATACGGAAGTTGGTGCGATTCCATATGGATTTACTTCGATTGCCTATTCATCAGGTAATTTATATGTAAACTTTGATAATGTATCGATTGGAGTATTTAGTCTTGCAACTAAGACAATTACATCAAGAAATTATATCACTGGGTTTTCACGTATAAATGGTATTACTGCAGATTCAACGAATTTATATGTGATTGATTCAGGAACAAATACAATTGTAAAGGTTAATATTGTATCGTTATATCGTACAATTATTGCAGGTGGTGGAAAATCAGGCAATGAAGCTGGATCAATCGATGGTCTGGCTACAAATGCCTTATTTAATTTTAAAAATTCGAGTACATCTAGTTTAATCCCTGTAGTTTCAGGTATAACTCTTGATAAAAATGGTATTTTATATGTATCAGAGGGAGGAAATAATATTACAGGTTCTAAAATTCGCAAGATTGATTTATCAAATAGTTTAGTCACAACCGTTGCTGGAGGAGGAAGTACAGGGCTATTAAATGGTATAACAGATGGCGTTGGTACATATTCAACCTTTACAAATCCATCTCAGATATCCGTTGATTTGAGTGGAAATTTATATGTAATTGATGCAAGTTCTCTCGCACTTCGTAAATTATCTCCAAACGCCGATGACTGGAGTGGTATATTTAGTATGATGGGAATAGGTGGTTCACAGGGATTTATTGGTGCAACTGGTGCTCAGGGATCAACCGGTTCGCAGGGTTCTACAGGTAGCCAAGGGTCTACAGGTTCTCAGGGTTCAACAGGTTCTCAGGGTTCAACTGGTTCTCAAGGGTCTACAGGTAGCCAAGGGTCAACAGGGTCTACAGGATCCCAGGGTTCAACTGGTTCTCAGGGTTCAACTGGTTCTCAAGGGTCAACGGGTAGCCAAGGGTCAACAGGATCCCAGGGTGATACAGGTGCTCAAGGGTCAACGGGTAGCCAAGGGTCGACAGGAACCCAGGGTTCAACGGGTAGCCAGGGTTCAACGGGTAGCCAGGGTTCAACGGGTAGCCAAGGAGCAACAGGTAGCCAAGGAGCAACAGGTAGCCAGGGTTCTACAGGTTCCCAAGGCTCAACAGGTTCTCAAGGCTCAACAGGTTCTCAAGGATCAACAGGTTCTCAAGGATCAACAGGTTCTCAAGGATCAACCGGTGCTCAGGGTTCTACAGGCTCACAGGGATTCACTGGCTCACAAGGTCGTACAGGTTCTCAAGGAACAACAGGTGCCCAAGGTTCAACTGGTGCTCAAGGTTCTACAGGCTCACAGGGATTTACTGGTTCACAAGGTCGTACAGGCGCTCAAGGTCATACAGGTACGCAAGGTAGAACTGGTTCAACTGGTTCACAAGGTAGAACTGGTTCTCAAGGTGCGCAAGGTGACACGGGCTCTCAAGGCTCAACTGGAGCTCAAGGTGACACGGGCTCTCAAGGTTCAACCGGTTCTCAAGGCGATACTGGCGCTCAAGGTTCAACCGGGTCTCAAGGTGACACGGGCTCTCAAGGTTCAACCGGCTCTCAAGGTGATACAGGCGCTCAAGGTTCAACCGGTTCTCAAGGTTCAACAGGTGCGCAAGGTGATACAGGCGCTCAAGGTTCAACCGGGTCTCAAGGTGCGCAAGGTGATACAGGCTCTCAAGGTGACACAGGTGCGCAAGGTGATACAGGCTCTCAAGGTGATACTGGTTCTCAGGGTTCAACTGGTGCTCAAGGTAGAACTGGAACGCAAGGTAGAACTGGAGCTCAAGGTTCTCAAGGTATTACCGGTTCTCAGGGAAGAACAGGTAGGCAAGGTACTCAGGGCACTCAAGGCACTCAGGGTAGAACTGGTTCTCAAGGTACCACAGGAAATCAAGGACGTACAGGTGCACAGGGTCACACAGGATCTCAAGGTGATACCGGTGCACAGGGTTCAACCGGTGCACAGGGTGATACAGGTGCGCAGGGTGATACAGGCTCTCAAGGTTCAACGGGTGCGCAGGGTAATACGGGTGCTCAAGGATATACGGGGTTTACAGGTACACAGGGAATAACAGGTTCTCAAGGGGATACAGGTGCACAGGGTGACACAGGCTCTCAAGGTTCAACCGGCTCTCAAGGTTCAACCGGCTCTCAAGGTGACACTGGCTCTCAAGGTGATACGGGCTCTCAAGGTTATACTGGCGCTCAAGGTAGAACTGGAGCTCAGGGTACTCAAGGTAGAACTGGAACGCAAGGCCCTCAAGGTACAACTGGAGCACAAGGTCGAACTGGTTCTCAGGGTTATACAGGTAATCAAGGCAGAACAGGTGCTCAAGGTATAACAGGGTCACAAGGGTTTACCGGTGATACCGGTCCTCAAGGGTCAACAGGTGCGCAGGGTGATACTGGTGCTCAAGGTGATACTGGTGCTCAAGGAAGAACAGGTGCACAAGGGTCTCAAGGTCGTACAGGCCCTCAAGGTTCAACGGGTGCTCAAGGGAGAACGGGAGCACAAGGGTCTCAAGGAAGAACAGGCCCTCAAGGTTCAACGGGTGCCCAGGGTGATACAGGTTCCCAGGGTGATACAGGTTCTCAGGGTGATACGGGGACTCAAGGAAATACAGGGTCTCAAGGTAGAACAGGAGCACAAGGTACCCAGGGGCGAACAGGTTCTCAAGGTACTCAAGGTAGAACTGGGTCAACTGGGTCACAAGGCACAACGGGTGCTCAGGGTTCAACGGGTTCTCAAGGTTCAACCGGTACACAGGGTGAGACTGGTTCCCAAGGTCCTCAAGGTTCAACAGGAGCACAGGGTTCAACGGGTGCGCAAGGTGACACAGGTGCGCAAGGTTCAACGGGTACGCAAGGTTATACTGGTACGCAAGGTTCAACGGGTGCGCAAGGTGAGACTGGTACGCAAGGTTCAACCGGTTCTCAAGGCAATACGGGTGATACAGGGTTTACAGGTACGCAAGGTGATACTGGTTATACAGGAGCTCAAGGGTCAACCGGTTCTCAAGGATCAACGGGTTCGCAAGGTAGAACAGGAACTCAAGGGCCCCAGGGCAGAACGGGTTCTCAAGGTTCAACAGGGGCTCAAGGATTTACAGGTGCTCAAGGATTTACTGGATCACAAGGCAGAACTGGAGCACAAGGTAGAACTGGAGCACAAGGCTTTACTGGCGACACAGGAGCTCAAGGTTCAACAGGTTCTCAGGGTGACACCGGTTCTCAAGGTTCAACTGGCAGTCAGGGTGATACGGGTTCTCAAGGTGCAACAGGTGCACAGGGAAGAACAGGCACTCAAGGGCCAACGGGTGCACAGGGGCGAACAGGCAGTCAGGGGAGAACAGGTACACAAGGTTCAACGGGTGCTCAAGGTGATACTGGTGCTCAAGGGGAAACGGGTACCCAGGGTGATGTAGGAACGCAAGGTAATACGGGTACACAGGGTCGCACTGGTGCACAGGGGCGAACAGGTTCAACTGGTTCTCAAGGTCGTACAGGCCCAACAGGCACTCAAGGACCAACGGGTGCTCAAGGGTCAACAGGAGCTCAGGGTGACACAGGTGCTCAGGGTTCAACAGGTACGCAGGGTCCTCAAGGCGATACAGGTGCTCAGGGTTCCACGGGTTCTCAAGGTTCTACAGGCAGTCAAGGTGAAACAGGCACTCAAGGTTCAACTGGTGCACAGGGTTCAACCGGTTCTCAAGGTTCAACCGGATCCCAGGGTTCAACTGGGTCTCAAGGCCATACGGGTAATACAGGTACACAAGGTGATACAGGTACACAAGGTGATACTGGATACACTGGAGCCCAAGGTTCTACAGGCACTCAAGGGTCAACTGGTTCTCAAGGTAGAACAGGCACTCAAGGACCTCAGGGAAGAACAGGTGCTCAAGGCTCAACAGGTTCTCAAGGATTTACAGGTTCTCAGGGTTCACAAGGAAGAACAGGTAGTCAAGGAAGAACGGGTACACAAGGTGATACAGGCGCGCAAGGGTCAACTGGATCACAAGGTAATACTGGTGACACGGGTACTCAAGGCAATCAAGGCAACACTGGTGCACAAGGCAATACGGGCGCGCAAGGTAATACGGGTGCTCAAGGTTTCACTGGTTCACAGGGTATAACCGGCAATCAAGGTTCCACAGGTTCTCAAGGGGACACAGGTTCTCAAGGAGACACCGGTGCTCAAGGCAACACTGGAAGCCAGGGTTCAACAGGTTCTCAAGGCTCAACAGGTGCTCAAGGAGATACGGGTGCACAAGGATCAACCGGAGCTCAAGGCAGAACAGGAACTCAAGGTTCCCAGGGTCGCACGGGTGCTCAAGGCTTTACTGGTTCTCAAGGCCGCACAGGTGCTCAAGGCTTTACAGGTTCTCAGGGTAGAACTGGAAGCCAAGGAGATACAGGGGCTCAAGGTGATACAGGATACACGGGTTCTCAAGGCTCAACCGGTTCACAAGGCAATACAGGAGCTCAAGGCGATACAGGTGCACAAGGCTATACAGGAGCTCAAGGCAATACGGGTGCTCAAGGTTCAACCGGTTCACAAGGCAATACGGGAGCTCAAGGCGATACAGGAGCTCAAGGCGATACAGGAGCTCAAGGTTCAACAGGAGCTCAAGGTTCAACAGGTTCTCAAGGTTCAACAGGACCTCAGGGTCGCACAGGATCACAGGGTAATACTGGTACACAGGGTCGTACAGGAGCACAAGGAACGCAAGGTCGTACAGGGCCTCAGGGTTTCACTGGTTCTCAAGGTACAACGGGGCCTCAGGGTTTAGTTGGTGATACAGGAGCTCAAGGTTTCACAGGTGATACAGGAACACAAGGTGATACAGGAACTCAGGGTAACACAGGAACTCAGGGTAACACAGGATACACAGGTATTACAGGGTCACAGGGTATAACTGGTTCTCAAGGCAGAACGGGAGCTCAAGGTAGCACTGGTTCTCAAGGGTTTACTGGATCAACTGGAGCACAAGGTTCAAGGGGCCTTCAAGGTATTATAGGAGCTCAAGGCAGCACTGGTTCTCAGGGTTTCACTGGACCAACTGGCACACAGGGCTCAACTGGATCGCAAGGAAGCACCGGAGCTCAAGGGGGCACTGGTTCTCAGGGTTTCACTGGGCCAACTGGCACACAGGGATTCACTGGATCGCAAGGAAGCACAGGAGCTCAAGGAAGCACTGGTTCACAGGGCTTTACTGGACCAACTGGCACACAGGGTTCAACTGGATCGCAAGGGGACACAGGAGCTCAAGGCAGCACTGGTTCTCAGGGTTTCACTGGATCAACTGGAGCACAAGGTTCAAGGGGGCTTCAAGGTATTATAGGAGCTCAAGGCAGCACTGGTTCTCAGGGTTTTACTGGACCAACAGGAACTCAGGGTTCAACTGGATCTCAAGGAAGCACTGGAACACAAGGAACCACAGGAGCTCAAGGGTCAACTGGTTCAACTGGGTCACAGGGTTTTACTGGCTCGCAAGGGAACACAGGTGCTCAAGGTAACACAGGTGCTCAGGGTTTCACTGGGTCAACTGGTTCAACAGGAATGCAAGGATTCACTGGTGCACAAGGTACTGCTACACCGACAACACTTCAAAATGTATATACAAATTGGCAAGGTCAATATTCTAGTTCAACAATATATTCAAATAATGACAGTGTTGCATATCGTGGCAATGTATATGTATTGACTGCGGCGACAGGCAGACCTGGATTAAACCCGGCATCCAATCCAACAAAATGGTCACTTATACCCTGGTTATATACTGCATACAACCCAGTGACAGTGAATCCAGAAAATCCATTATCTCTTTCTCAAGAAATCACGGGAACAACCTACATTTTTACAGTGAATAACACTCAGAATTTTACAACATATGCTCTTGACCAGACTATACAATTCTATGCCTGTGTAAAGAATGCATCCGGTTCAAATATGACGATACAATCAAATGGTACCCCCATTGGTACATTATATGCAGCTCCAGCAGGTCAAAATCCAGCTCTCTGTTATTTATTCTGGAATGGCACAAGTTTGGTATTGTATTAAAAATAATAAGCCTCTAGAATAAAGAATGTTTGATTGTGGAAATTCAGCGACAAGAAAGTCAAAGAAAGATAAGAAAAATGATTGCAGTGCATCGGTAGCTACATCTACCAGTAGTTATCGCAGCTCACGTTCTAGATACGAAGCTCCGAGACATTGTATTGAAGAAGATGTTATCTGCGATTTAATTGATAGCCTCAGATATTCCGGACGCACGAGTTTCAATGATGATAGAAGGCGTAATAGAATCCTTGAATATATTGATGATAAGAGGCATTCCGGCCACAAAAGTTCTGAGAAATCAAGATCCTATAAGGATAATTCCAAATCTGAAATGGATGTCTTGCGTTTTGATGGTGGTTCATCAAAATCTGCGTATACATCAGGGCCCATTTTTGACTTTGGGTCTTCAACTGCAAATTTACCTGAATCAAATGAGTGTATACCTTCAAAGGAAGGCAAATGTAATATTAATGATGTATCCCCGGGTAATAACTTATCACTACCTATAAAACTACTCGTTGATGGAGGGGGTGCAGCTGGAAAGAAGTGTTAAATGCGTTTATTATAGAAGTAAAAGGATTCAATGAATCCTTTTGCGTCTAAAAATATAAATTACTAAATTGAAATAGATATGCCGTTCATACAACTGCAATTTAGAAGAGACACTTCTAGTAATTGGTATGATACAAATCCAACATTAGCAAGTGGTGAGATGGCTATAGAACTCGACACAAATATGTTTAAGATTGGTGACGGTCGTACCTGCTGGAGAAGTTTAGCTTATGGTGGAATCCAGGGACCGAGAGGCCCTCAGGGTCCAGCTGGCGGTGGCAGCGGAGGTAGTGGAGGTAGTGGAGCACAGGGACCAACCGGCCCAGCTGGCCCTGCTGGCTCAAATGGGTTAAATGGATCACCTGGTGCTACTGGCCCCGCTGGCCCCGCTGGCCCTGCTGGCCCCGCTGGCCCTGCTGGCCCCGCTGGCCCCGCTGGTCCTCAAGGACCACCCGGTGGAGGTGGAGGCAGCTCTGGTTCGTTAACTACAATCAAAGCTAAGGTATCTTCGGGGGTGTTAGATACAACTGCAATTCCAGTGACAACACTTGGATCAAATGTAGCCTCTATTTCAATTACAAGTGATACAATTAGTGTTGTTTTTACGAATGCGTACATGGTACCCAATTTTCCTATATTTAGTGGTACAATTTATTGGTGGAATGGTAGCCAGTATAGTGTAATACAGATACCTTCATCTACGAATTTACTAGAAGGGTCTGGTATAATGAATCTTTCCTATGCAAATCAGACACTTTCAATTAAGCCAATAGGACCTGATACTTTACCAGGTATAGTGAATGATAGTACATCGGGTGCATGTGGATTATATATCTATTTGCAGACATTTAACTAAATCATAGAATTCCGGCATTAGGCATTTTATTCATAATGAATTTATTGATGCATTATGAATAAATAAATTTAGAACATTCAATATCTATTAGATAGATGCCGTTGTCGCCTCCTTTATGTTTATACGTTAAATATGGAAATCCTACACGGCAAGCAAGTCCAAACCAGAATTTATACAATGTAATTTTTACCTTAGTAAATGGTGTACAAAAGTATAATAGTGGTGCTAGTTCATATGATTTAACATCACTTGCTCCTGGAATGTGGACAAGCAATTCGAACAATGGATTAACCTTCCGTATTAAAACAATTACCTTTGCTACAGGCGGTGCCTCTGGAACAGCATCTGTTGTATTAGAGGATGTGAATAGTTATAATGCATTAATGAGCACTAGTATAAGTGGAGGCGCTCCAACTGGAAATAATACACCTGGATATGTCTTTGAATTAAATGCAAATGGCTTACCTGTTTTAACACAAGTAGGGTCACCTCTTAGTGTAACATGGACAGACGCTCAATTAGCTCGCTTTCTATATGCACAGGGTAGCCAAGGTGGAGGTGGTTCGGGTGAAACAGGCACGCAAGGGGTACAGGGCTCTCAAGGTAGAATTGGATCACAAGGTTCACAGGGTAATACTGGTGAAAAAGGTTACACTGGTGAGACTGGAACGCAGGGTTCTCAGGGGTTCACTGGTGCACAAGGTACACAGGGTAATACTGGTGAAAAAGGTACTCAAGGGTCACAAGGTTCAACTGGTTCACAAGGTAGAACTGGTACCCAGGGTGCCCAGGGCTCAACTGGTTTCCAAGGGACCCAGGGTTCTCAGGGTTCAACTGGTTCACAAGGTTTCACTGGTACACAAGGTAGAACTGGTGCTCAGGGATTCACGGGCGACACTGGTGCACAAGGCACACAAGGTTTCACTGGTACACAAGGTAGAACTGGTGCTCAGGGATTCACGGGCGAAATAGGCACACAAGGCAATCAAGGTACACAGGGTAGAACTGGTAACCAGGGCTCTACTGGTGCTCAGGGATTCACGGGTGACACTGGTACCCAAGGTACCCAAGGCACACAGGGTAGAACTGGTAACCAGGGCTCTACTGGTGCCCAGGGATTTACCGGTGATACAGGCGCACAGGGTACCCAAGGCACACAGGGTAGAACTGGTAACCAGGGCTCCACTGGTGCTCAGGGATTCACGGGTGACACTGGTACCCAAGGTAATCAAGGTCCACAGGGTAGAACTGGCTCAACTGGTTCCCAAGGTGCTCAAGGCTCAACTGGTTTCCAGGGATCACAAGGGTTTACAGGAACACAAGGTTACACTGGTAACCAGGGTTCCACTGGTGCCCAGGGATTCACGGGTGACACAGGTACACAAGGCAATCAAGGGCCTCAGGGTAGAACTGGCTCAACTGGTGCTCAAGGTGCTCAAGGGTCAACTGGTTTCCAGGGTTCGCAAGGGTTTACAGGTAACCAGGGTTTCACTGGGACACAAGGTAATACAGGCACACAAGGTAATACTGGTGCACAAGGCTTACAAGGTTTAGGTGTACCTGTTGGTGGTTTAGCCAATCAGGTGCTATCAAAGATTGACGCGACGAATTACAATACGCAGTGGGTGAATATTGTAGGAGGTGGTGGTTCACAAGGACCAACTGGCTCACAAGGCTTCACTGGCTCACAAGGTGTACAGGGTTCAACTGGTTTCCAGGGTTCCCAAGGGTCTCAAGGCTCGACTGGGCTCCAAGGGTCACAAGGATCACAGGGATTCACAGGCCCAGCTGGTACAAATGGTGTAACACAAATCATTGCAGGTTCAAATGTTACGATAACTCCAACAAATGGCCTTGGAAATGTTACAATTAATGCTTCTGGTGGAAGTGGTGGTACTACGCTTCCGGCACCCACTGCGGCGAGTCAGTATTTACAGACAAATGATGGTACATTAACAAATTTAACATGGAGTACAGTAAGTGGTGGAAGTGGAGCTTCTACATATTGGATTAACTTAAATTATTCTGTTGTGAATCCAACAGGAACTGCCGTTACTACTATAACAAATGCTGTATTATCTTCAATTACAACAAGCCCGGCGTTACCAGCAAATTGGAGTGTAATAGGGCCCTATGGTACTTCAGCTTCAGCTACTAGCAATATCGCATTCAGTAATGCGAATATTACATCTTATTCTAATTCATATCTTGCATATCCTATAATTCTAAATGTACTTGTAGCTTCTTCAGCTACACCTTCTGCAGCTACAACATTTGCAAATTGGTTAACAACAAGTGCATATCAACCAACTATAATATTAGCAAATAAAGCAAATACGAGTATATATCCAATATTATCAACAAACACATATAACGTTGTTACAATTAAAAATGGAGTAAATCTTACAACAACCACAGGGTGGCCGGCTGGAATTTTAACTCCAACGACTGCTTCATTATTTGCTGGAACGACTGATGCAAATACACCTTCTACAGGTGTAACTGCAGTTAGATTACTCGTATCATTCCCTAGTTAATAATTTACTAATATTTGTATAATAATATATTATCATAATATTAGTAGGCGTATGTCATCAAACCCTTTAAGTGTGCCGTTATGTTTGCAGGTAAATGCATCAAATGGTGGGTCTGCTACTAGCCCAAATTCTAAAAGTAATATGCAATTTTCATTCGATATTACCTTATTGTACACTCCTCAATATGGTGCAGATGGTATTGTATATGATTTTTCTTTACTTAAGCCTGGAATGTGGATTGCTGGAGGAGTATCTGGATATGCCTGGAAAATTACTAGTATTGGTGGAATTTCAACTAATGCAGATGGTTCTACAACAATTACAGTTGAAGATGTAGATAATTATAATTATCTTATATCTGGAAGTAATTCGTATAGTTCTCCACCTGGAAATTATCTTATCTTTGAATTAAATGCGAATGGTGTACCCATTTTACAAGGGTTATATAATTTATATGTAGATCCAACATTAGGACCATTATTACCTGATATAATATCGCGTTTTGCCAATACATCGGAAAATAGTCAATATGTAGACATATATCAAGTATCACATACCTTGCAAATAGGTGACCCAATATGGTATAATTCAAGTGATACGACTGGACAACCTTACCAAAAAGCCACGAATGCAAACGCTAAGTATACAATTGGTGTAGTATCAAATACAGGTATTCCAGACGCAAATTCAGCTACATTCAAGACATTTGGAACATATTATAGAGATATATCTGATTTTTTCTCAGAAAATGTAACATCCACCTCCTTATCCTTGCGTGATACAAGTATAACACAGGGAACTGTTATACCAGGTACAATCTTATATATTGCATCAAGTGATACTTATAAATACACGGTAAATTCAACAGGTGCTGGCAGTTCAGGAATCCCAATTTGGATTTACCTTGGACTTGATTCAATTACAGGAATGGAAACCGGTATTTTAATGCCTTTTGGTGGAAGTAGTAGCGGTAGCGGAAGTGGAAGTGGCTCAGGTGGTTCACAAGGGTCTCAAGGTTCTCAAGGTAGAACTGGAGCACAAGGTTCTCAAGGCTCTCAAGGTTCACAAGGTTCTCAAGGTTCTCAAGGTAGAACTGGTGCACAAGGTACACAGGGGTACACTGGTGCACAAGGTACACAGGGATTCACTGGTGCACAGGGTACACAAGGTACTCAGGGTAGAACTGGTGCACAAGGCACACAGGGATTCACTGGTGCAGAAGGTTCACAAGGCTCACAAGGTACTCAAGGTAGAACTGGTGCGCAAGGCGCACAGGGAGTTCAAGGTACACAGGGATTCACTGGTGCTCAGGGAGCTCAAGGCACACAGGGTAGAACTGGTACTCAAGGTGCCCAAGGTAGAACTGGTTCTCAAGGTGCTCAGGGTGATACCGGTGCTCAAGGTTATACAGGTGACACTGGTCCTCAAGGTGATACAGGTTCTCAAGGTTATACTGGTTCTCAGGGTGATACAGGTGCGCAGGGTGATACTGGTGCACAGGGTGGTACCGGTTCCCAGGGTTCTCAAGGTTCTACTGGTGCACAAGGTACTCAAGGATTCACTGGTACACAGGGTGCACAAGGTGCACAAGGTAGAACTGGAGCACAAGGTACTCAAGGTTCAACTGGTACACAAGGTGCTCAGGGTACACAAGGTGCACAAGGTAGAACGGGTGCTCAAGGTGCTCAGGGTGATACTGGTGCTCAAGGTACACAAGGTACTCAAGGTAGAACTGGTACACAAGGTGCTCAAGGCACTCAAGGAATGACTGGTACACAAGGTGCTCAGGGTACCCAAGGTAGAACTGGTTCTCAAGGCGCACAAGGTAGAACTGGAGCTCAGGGTGATACTGGGGCACAAGGTGCTCAGGGTGATACTGGGGCACAAGGTGCTCAGGGTGATACTGGGGCACAAGGTGCTCAGGGTGATACAGGGGCACAGGGCTCTCAGGGTGATACTGGAACACAAGGTGCTCAGGGTACTCAAGGTACACAAGGTAGAACTGGAGCTCAAGGTGCACAAGGTACACAAGGTAGAACTGGAGCACAAGGATCGCAAGGTAGAACTGGATCACAGGGTGCACAAGGTGATACTGGAGCACAAGGCGATACGGGTGCTCAAGGTGATACCGGTGCTCAAGGTGATACCGGTGCACAAGGTGATACCGGCGCCCAAGGTGATACTGGTGCTCA
>Ga0114958_10001200_pt1 | contig 20715 bp, 19 predicted proteins | sample C_130208_EF_Meta_FD_89577 | JGI IMG/M metagenome (GOLD analysis project Ga0114958, IMG submission 89577) | Freshwater microbial communities from Lake Croche, Canada to study carbon cycling - C_130208_EF_MetaG | ecosystem: Environmental > Aquatic > Freshwater > Lake | place: Lake Croche, Canada...
CATTTTGTACAGGAGGTAATGTAACTTTAACTTCAAGTGCAGGAACCACTTATTTATGGTCAAACGGAGCAACAACGGCAAGTATTAGTGTTACAACTGCTGGAAGTTATACGGTTCAAGTAAGGAATGCGAGCGGATGTCAAAGTGCCTCGTCAGTGGCAACAGTTGTAGTAGTCAATGCTTTACCAGCAACACCAACGGTTACAATATTGACAAGCCCAACTTGTGCTTTGCAAACAGGTACAATAGCTGTAACGGTTCAAAATGCAACAGATACCTATAGTATGGATGGCTTAATTTACACAAATACAACTGGTATTTTTAGTTTAATTTCAGCTGGAACTTATAGTGTGACTACAAAGAATTCTTCGGGATGTATTTCATCAGCAACAAGCGTTACCCTATTAAGTCCTATTAAAACTTGGAATGGCACTTTAAACACCGATTGGAATACAGCTGCTAATTGGACTCCTAGTGGGGTGCCACCAGTTTCGTCTAATTGTATTGTTATACCAAATGGGGTAAATACCCCAATTATTTCAGGAACTAATTATACAGCCTTTGCAAACACTCTAACTATTTCTAGTGGGGCTTCATTAGTAGTAAATCCCACAAATACAATAACAGTAACCGATTTTGTAAATGTAAACCTTGGAGGGGCTTTAACTTTCGAAAATAATGCGAGTTTAATTCAAATCAATAATGTTACGAATAGCGGAAACATAATTTATAAACGGACAACTTCTATTTTAGCAAATAATTACGATTTTGTGTATTGGGGATCACCTGTAATCGACCAAGCTTTAGGAACTATTTGGATGGCTAGTAATTGGAATGATACCTTCTATAATTTCGATTCTAAAACCACATTTAATTGGGCTCGAAACTATGCAGCAGACAAAATGATTACTGGAAAAGGATATATTAGTCGCGCACGTAACGGGCAATCTGGGTTAGACTATAACAATATAAGTTCTACATTTAATGTAGGAGGTACTTGGACAGCAAAATTTTACGGAGTGCCTAATAATGGAGATATTACCGTTTCCAATATCACTAGTGGCAACTATTGCCTTCTTTCAAATCCGTATCCCTCAGCCATAGATGCAACTGCTTTTTTAGTAAAAAACAATAAGGTTCTAAAAGGAACAATTTATTTTTGGACGCACAATTCCGCAATTAGTAATAATGCCTATACTTCAAATGATTATGCATCTTTTAATGGAGTTGGAGGTACAGCAACATCTAAAGCGATCAGTTCAGGTCTTAATAATAATTTACCTTCAGGAAAAATAGCAGCTGGTCAGGCATTTTTCGCTTATGCTATAGCTACTAATGATGTTTTTTTTAATAATAGCATGCGAGCAGATAATACGAATAATTCATTGAATAATACTCAGTTTTTCAAGACAAGTAGTAGCAATAAAAAGACAACAGGAATTGAAAAAAACAGAGTTTGGTTGGATCTAACAAATGATAAAGGGGTTTTCAAGCAAACCTTAGTTGGTTATATTACGGATGCAACAAATGCTATTGACGAATCCTTTGACGGTGAAAGTATGAATGGAAACGCTTATGCTGATTTTTATAGTATTAACGAAAATAAGAATTTAACAATCCAAGGTCGTGCGTTGCCATTTGACGAAATGGATACCGTTCCATTAGGATTTAGGACAGCTATCAGTGGGGATTTTAAAATAAGCATAGATCAAGTAGATGGTTTACTTGCCAATCAAGCGATTTATATCGAAGATAAATTAACAAATACTCTATTTGATTTAAAAAGTGGCGAATATACATTTACTTCAGTTTCTGGAACATTTAATGATCGTTTTCTGTTGCGTTATGTAAATAAAACCCTTGGAATAGAAAATTTTTCTTCTAAAGAAAATCAAGTTTTGGTTTCAATTAAAAACAAACAAATAAAAATTAATTCGGCAATAGAAGCTATAGATAAAGTATTTGCTTATGATTTATTGGGAAGACTGGTTTATCAAAAAAACAACCTAAATAGCACTGAATTTTCGATTTTAAACTTAGACTCAAGGAATCAAACTTTATTGGTGAAAACAATCTTAAAAAACGGAATAACAGTAACGCACAAAGTGATTTACTAAATAAAAAAAATATCGCATAAAAAAGGCTGACTCATTTTTTTGAGTCAGCCTTTTTGTTTTTATTCAAAAGAATCTATTCTTATTTTCCTTTATTCGCTTCTGCAATGTATTTTTCTAAAGCCATTGTCATCGAGGGTGTTTCTGGTGTTGGCGCAAGAATATCAATTCTTAATCCATGTTCCAAAGCCTCTTTTTGAGTAGTACTTCCGAAAACTGCGATTCGAGTGTCATTTTGTTTAAAATCAGGAAAATTCATAAATAATGATTTTATTCCTGTTGGACTAAAAAAGGCCAAAACATCATAATAAACATCTGCAAGATCAGATAAGTCACTCATTACCGTTTTATAAAAAATAGCTTGAGTCCAATCTACTTTTAAGTTATTAAGCGTAATTGGCGCATCTGCATTTAATTGATCTGAAGCGGGTAACAAGAATTTTTCGTCTTTGTATTTTTTTATCAACGGAGATAAATCGGCAAAATCTTTGGGACCAACGTATATTTTACGCTTGCGATACACAACATATTTTTGCAAATAAAAGGCTATTGCTTCTGATTGGCAAAAGTATTTTAATCCTTCAGGGACTTTGTAGCGCATTTCTTCGGCAACTCTAAAAAAATGATCAACAGCATTTCTACTAGTTAAAATAATGGCTGTGTAATTATTTAAATCAATTTTCTGAAGTCTAATTTCTTTTGCGTTGACGCCCTCTACGTGTATAAAAGGTCTGAAATCAATTTTAACTTTATGCTTTTGTTGAAGCTCAAAGTAAGGAGAATTTTCCACTTTAGGCTCAGGCTGTGACACCAAAATTGTTTTCACTTTCATATCTACTTTTTTCTAAACTATACCTTTTGTGAACCAATAATATATAAAATAATATGGCGCTATTTCGAGAGCGCAAAGATATAAAATAAAATAAAATATCTTGCTGAAAATAATTTTATGATTGTTTTTTATCAAAACAATGTAGGTTATGATATTTGTAATCAGTAAAATAGGGATAAATATCAATATCGTATTTTTGGATAATACATCATAATAGTATAGAATTACATTGATAGGTAGAAGAATTAATCCTATATAAGTTCGGTAAATTACTTTTTGTAGATTAAATTGATCTGCAAATTCTTCCATGTTAAATGCAGTTGCGATAATTTTATCAATTAAATATTTTGACAAAATAAAATAGAAAAGTAACGCGATAATTTGAATAAATTTTACCCAATCCGTTTTAGAAACATAGCCGAAACTGGCGAAAGAAAGTTGAATAAAAAACGCAATTGAAATAACTTGTATTAAAAACAAAGCAATAGTAAAACCGCTTTTTAAGTGACTACTGTCTCGGTATATTTTTATAAATTTATCTGAAAAAATTAAATTAGTAAAGTCTGCAAATCGACTAGAAAATACGGATTTAGTTACAGCAATAGCAGCAAATGCAAGCACGAATAGGGTTATTGCCCATTCGTTATTTTCTACTATTCTTGGATGAAGTACATTTTCGATCATATTGATGCAAAAATACTAATTTTTTATTTCATTCTTTTTAATAAAATTTTAATTTGAAATCAAGCTTAAATAAACTTCAATAAGACTAAAACACTACTTGTTTAACAAACAAATATTATTTTCGTAGGAATCAAATCGTATAAAAAGTTTACTTTTGCCTTGAAATTACTCGAAACATGAACGATTGCATTGTTATAATCCCAACCTATAACGAAATTGAAAACATTGAAAGCATCATAAGAGCTGTGCTTTCACAGCATAAACCTTTTCATGTTCTTATTATCGATGACAATTCGCCAGATTTAACTTCGGAAAGGGTTCTTATGCTTCAGTCGGAATTTAAAGGCAGATTATTTTTGGAAAAAAGAGCCGGAAAATTGGGTTTAGGAACAGCTTATGTACACGGTTTTAGATGGGCATTAGAAAATAATTACAATTATATTTTCGAAATGGACGCTGATTTTTCACATAATCCAAATGATTTAGAAAAATTATACGATGCTTGTCATTTTGGAGGAGCGGATTTAGCTATTGGTTCTCGCTATGTAACGGGTGTAAATGTGGTTAATTGGCCTTTAAGTCGCGTTTTGATGTCTTATTTCGCTTCGGTTTATGTTCGTTTTGTTACCGGAATGACAATTCATGATGCTACAGCAGGGTTTATTTGCTACAAGAAGGAAGTGCTAGAGGAACTCAATTTAAATAAAATAAAATTTGTGGGCTATGCTTTTCAAATTGAAATGAAATACAGAACTTTTTGCAAAGATTTTAAAATTGTAGAAGTGCCTATAATATTTACAGACCGAACAAAAGGGCAGTCTAAAATGAGTAGCGGCATTTTTAAAGAAGCTGTTTTAGGAGTTATTTCGCTCCGATTAAGAAAATTAGTAAACACCTTATAATAAAAGGAAAAGATGAATAGGGTTTTAATAAAAAATGCTAAAATAGTAAACGAAGGATTGATTTTTGAAGGTGATGTTTTAATCGAAAACGACTTAATTGTCGAAATTTCAGAAACGATAAGCCCAAAAACGTCCGAATGTGTAATAATTGATGCCGAAGGTAATTATCTAATGCCCGGAGCTATTGATGATCAAGTGCATTTTAGAGAGCCTGGTTTGACTCATAAAGGAGATATTGAATCCGAATCCAAAGCAGCTGTGGCGGGAGGAATTACGTCGTATATTGAGCAACCCAATACGGTTCCGAATGCGGTAACGCAGGAAATTTTAGAGCAAAAATATGAATTAGCTGCAGATAAATCCTATGCGAATTATTCGTTTATGATGGGGGCTACTAATGATAATTTAGAAGAAGTTCTAAAAACAAATCCAAAAAATGTAGCGGGTATAAAAATATTTTTAGGATCTTCTACGGGCAATATGTTGGTTGATAATGAAAGTGTTTTAGAAAGAATTTTTTCAAGCACTCCACTGCTTATTGCGGTACATTGTGAAGATGAAACGACCATAAAAAACAATCTCGAAAAATACATTGCTGAATATGGCGATGACGTTCCTGTAACAGTTCATCATCTTATTCGAAGTGCGGAAGCTTGTTATCTTTCGTCTTCAAAAGCTATTGCTTTAGCCAAAAAAACAGGAGCGCGTTTGCATGTTTTTCACCTTTCGACGGCTATGGAAATGGATTTGTTTACCAATAAAATCCCTTTGGAAGAAAAGAAAATCACCGCTGAAGTTTGTGTGCATCATTTGTGGTTCACCAATGAAGATTATGCTACAAAAGGCAATTTAATAAAGTGGAATCCTGCCGTAAAAACAGCTGCCGATCAAAAAGCATTATGGGAAGCGCTTATCGATGGTAGAATTGACGTCATTGCTACAGACCACGCGCCACATACTATCGAAGAAAAAAACCAATCCTATTTAAAAGCGCCTTCTGGTGGACCTTTAGTGCAACATGCTGTTGTGGCTATGTTTGAGGCCTATCATCAAGGGAAAATAAGTATTGAGAAAATTGTTGAAAAAATGTGTCATAATCCAGCCAAGATTTTCAAAATAGAAAAGCGTGGTTTTATTAAAGTAGGTTATTATGCAGATTTAGTTATTGTAAATTCGGGGCTTCCTTGGAGCGTTAAAAAAGACAATATTCTGGCTAAATGTGGATGGTCTCCGTTTGAAGGTTTTACTTTTAAATCTAGAATTACGCATACTTTTGTAAATGGACAATTGGTTTATGCTGCTTTTAAAGTGAAAAATATCCGCGCAGGAAAGCGATTGTTGTTTGATAGATAAATCTAAGATGAAAAAAATACTACCGTTTTTAGCTGTTTTAATACTATTTGTCAGTTGCAAAAAAGAAATTGTCAAGACACCAAGTCGTATTATTGAACGGGATAAAATGGTAGATATCATGTATGATTTGTCGATTTTGGCTGCAATAAAATCGCAAAACTCCACTTATTTTACCACCTATAAAATAAATCAAAACGATTATATTTTCAAAAAATACAAAATTGACAGCGTTCAGTTTGCACAAAATAACATTTATTACGCCGCTGATTATAAGGAGTATAAAATAATGTTTGGAGAAGTAAAATCTCGTTTGGCAAACAAAAAATCATACATTGATTTGATAGTCAAAAAACAAGACAAGAAAGATCTTTTGCTGAAAAAAGCCAAACAAAAGTTGAAAGTTAAACGAATTGCCGATTCCATTAAAAAGGTGAAAATTGCTTTAAAAGTAAAAAAAGAAACCGATTCTTTGAAAAGAGCAAAACTTAAATTGGAGAATACGAAAACAAAGAAAAAAAATTAGAAATTACAAACTTGAAACTTCTTGAATGTACTTTTTAATATCTAAGAAATCAGTTTTCAGAACATTCTTTATTTTTTCATTTGAATACTGATTTTTCGAATAGGAAGATTTTGCAGTTTCCCTACCTAATTTTCTTTTTTGCCTAAATACATTTGAAATAAACCAATCGATTTTCGAAAAAACGGTGACTAAAAACGGACTTGCATGAATTGTAGGTCTTTTTGCTTTCAATGCATCTGCAATCGTATTTAGAAATTCTCTATAAACCATATTTTCGGCAATTAGCGTAAATCGGTCATTATGGATGGTGCTTTTCATCAATTCGAAACTAATCCGAACTATATCTTTAACGGCAACAAACCCAGTTATTCCATTGGTATAAAAAGGAAGTCCTTCTTGGATTTTCTTAAAAAAAACACCGCTTCCTTGTTCCTGAAAACCGGGACCGATTATTACTCCGGGATTTACAATCACCACTTCTAAGCCTTCTTGTTGTCCTCGCCACACTTCCATTTCGGCACCATATTTAGAAATAGCGTAATCGCTATGATGTTTTTCAGGATTCCATTCGGTGTCTTCGGTTATTGTTTTTTCAAATTCTTTTAAATCGCCAAGAGCGGCAATGGAACTTACGAAACACATTTTTTTTATGTTTTTGTCAATACAGAAATTGACAATATTTGCCGTTCCTTCGATATTTGTTTTGCGAATTAAAGCCTCATCTTTTGGATCAAAAGAGATTTGCGCCGCACAATGATAAACATATTCAATGTTTTCGAAAGCTAGTTCTAAAGAAGGAACATCGGTTATATCAGCCGAAACCCATTCAATTTTTTCGAAAAGTGCTTCTTTTTTGTAAAGTAAAAAAAGGTTTCGTGTTTTTTGGATATTTTCCGAATTTCGATAAATGGCACGGACAATTTCTCCATTTTCAATTAAATGAAGTGCCAAATGCGCACCAACTAATCCTGTTCCTCCCGTTACTAAAACCATAAAGCGAAATTACGAATTAGAAATTACGAAATGTAAATTATTTTCTCAATTTAGGGAATAAACAATTTACGAAATCAACATTAAATTTTATCTTTGTCAAAATTGACTATTTAAATGAAAAATATTATTGCCGAATTACAATGGCGCGGATTAGTTCACGACATTATGCCTGGAACCGAAGAACAATTGTTGAAAGAAATGACAACGACTTATATTGGTTTTGATCCTACTTCAGATTCTTTGCATATTGGGAGTTTAGTGCCGATAATTCTTTTGGTTCATTTAGAAAATTTTGGACATAAACCAATTGCTTTGGTTGGTGGTGCTACAGGAATGATTGGGGATCCTTCTGGAAAATCAGATGAAAGAAATCTTTTGGACGAAGCTACTTTAAATCATAATGTTGCGGGAATAAAAAGTGTTTTATCTCGATTTTTGGACTTTAATTCTACTGCCATAAATGCGCCAATATTAGTGAATAACTATGATTGGATGAAAGATTTGTCGTTTATAAACTTTGCTCGTGATGTTGGTAAAAGAATCACTGTAAATTATATGATGGCCAAAGATTCTGTCAAAAAACGATTGACTGGCGATGGCGAAGGAATGTCGTTTACGGAGTTTACCTATCAATTAATTCAAGGTTACGATTTTTATCATTTACATAAAGAATTTCATTGTTTGTTGCAAATGGGCGGTTCGGACCAATGGGGAAATATCACTACGGGAACGGAACTAGTCCGCCGAATGAATCATGACGGAGCAAAAGCTTACGCCATGACTTGTCCATTGATTACAAAGGCAGATGGTTCTAAATTTGGAAAATCGGAGGGAGGAAACGTTTGGTTAACTGCTGATAAAACTTCGGTTTATAAATTCTATCAATTTTGGTTGAATACCACCGATATTGATGCTGAGAAATACATTAAAATCTTTACTTTTTTAGGAAAAGAGGAAATAGACGCCTTAATCGAAGAGCATAATATAGCGCCTCATTTAAGAGTTTTACAAAGAAAATTAGCTGAAGAATTAACGACTTTTGTGCATTCCAAAGAAGATCTTGAAAAAGCTATAAAAGCATCTGCAATCCTTTTTGGAAATGCTACTGCTGATGATTTGAAACAGTTAGATGAAGCTACTTTTTTAGAAGTTTTTGAAGGGGTTCCGCAAGCAGAAATTTCAAGAAACGAAATAGTAGAAGGAATAAACATTGTGGAGATTTTAAATACGAAAACAGGATTTTTCAAATCGAATGGGGAAGCAAGACGTGCCTTAACCGCCAATTCGATTTCGGTAAATAAAGAAAAAGTAACCGAAGAATTTGTGCTTTCAGCCAACGATTTAATCAATAATCAATTTGTATTATTACAAAGCGGAAAGAAAAATTATTTTGTGGTGAGAATTGTTTAAAGGTTTAACTGGTAAATCGTTTGATCGTAATTTCGGTTAACCGATTAAACAAATAACCGAATTAACCTTTAGATAACCATCAAATTACAACCGCGAATATCAGAATTATCAAAACGTCCCAATACTTCGAAAGTGGTATTGGGATTTTTTTTGCCCAAATCTTGTGTGGCAATAAAAGAACAGGAATTGATATTAGCCAAATCGATTACATTAATCCCGCCCGTTTTCCCATCGGTAATATAAGTTAAGGCATCTTCGGTATCTCGAATTAGTATTTGCATCCAAGAAGGACATTCGAAAACGCCGTTTCCAAGAGAATAGGCTTGCGATAACAATTCCGTCATTCCGTATTCCGAATGGATTGCCGAAACTCCAAAACCCTCGCAAAGTTGGTTGTGAAGTTCTTCGCGAATAATTTCTTTTCGTTTGCCTTTCATTCCGCCCGTTTCCATGATGATGGTGTTTTGTAATTCGAATTTTTGCAATTCGATTAAATCCAATAAAGCATAAGTTACACCAATTAAAATTACATTTTGTCCCGACTTGTCTAATTTCACTAATTTTTGAATTAGTTCTTCATGATTATGAAGAAAAAAACCGCTTTCGGCATTTTGAGTTTTTTTTATCAAATCTTCGACCATGTATATTAAGGATGAACCACCGCGCTCCAAATAGGATGGAAGAAGCGCCAGAACCACATAGTTTTCGATATCTCCGTAAAATTGGGAAAACCCTTTTTGGTAGCTTTCTTCATAGAATGAAATGTCAGTAACGAGGTGTTTGCTGGTTAATAATCCAGTAGTTCCGCTACTCGTAAAGGTTTCTTGAATAGGGTTTTTATTGGAAACCACCTCATGACTTTTGAAAAACTGAATAGGCAAAAAAGGAATTTGTTCTATTGATTTGACTTTTTGGACATCCACTTTCAGAAAATCGCAAAATTCTTGATAGACCAAATTGTTTTCGTATTGAAAACGAAACACTTTCAGCGCTATTTTTTCAAATTGCTTTTGGTTTGAGATTGTAAATATGTCGGGAATTGAAATCAAGAAATGTTTTTTTTGCAAAGGTATTATTATTTAGTAATTCTTTTGGTATTTAAAAAATTCAAAAGAGTTTAAAATAATAAAAGCTCCAAATGAATTTGGAGCTTTTAAGTTATTTGTTCAATGGGAAGTTTATTTTACTATAAGTTTTCTTGTAGCAGAAGCATCACCTTCGTTAATTTTTATGATATATACGCCTGGAGAAAGATTGGAAATGTTTAGTTCTCTAGAGCTAATGGTTGTTTGTATTACTTTTTTTCCTAAAACATCAAATATAATTATGTTTTTATCTTCGTCGTTTTTGGATGTTATATAAACTTTACCGTTATTCACAGGATTTGGATACAAGTTTAATCCTTCGATAGCGGAGGAATCTTGTGTTTTTGGCTGCTGTTTTACATCTTGAGCAGTTGCACTAAGTGTAAAAAAAGTAACCAATAATAAGGTGATATAAAAGTAATTTTTCTTCATTTTTCGTAATCTAATTGTAAAGATATAATTTTTTTTTAAATTATTTTATGTTTTGTATAATTATCTAAAAACAAAGTTTTATTTAATATTAAATTAACAATACAAACTGATTTTAGCTTCCAATTGGAGTTGATTTGTTTTTCGGGTATTATCAAATCGTTAACTTATTAATTTTTGATTAAAACATGCAATGATTTTGTTATATCTTTACCTTTACAAACATAAATGTAGTAGTGTATTTACAATGAAAAAAAGAAACACAAAGATTTTATTAGTTGATGATGAGCCAGATATATTAGAGATTGTTGGCTATAATCTTGCTCAAGAAGGATATCAAATTATTACTGCAGCGAACGGAAAAGAAGCAGTTATGATAGCCAAGAAAGAGGTTCCAGATCTTATTATTATGGACGTAATGATGCCTATAATGGACGGAATGGAAGCGTGTGAGAACATTAGAAAGATTCCTGAGTTAAACCATGTAATCATTACTTTCTTGACAGCAAGAAACGAGGATTATTCGCAAGTAGCTGGATTTGATGTAGGTGCCGATGATTACATTACAAAACCAATAAAACCAAAATTATTGGTAAGTAAGGTAAAATCATTGTTGCGTCGATTGAAAGAGGAGGAGGTAAATAGTGAAACCTTAAATGTGGGTGGAATAGAAATAAACCGTGAAGAATACAAAATAATTAAGGATGATGTTGTTATAGCTTTGCCAAGAAAAGAGTTTGAATTGTTTTATTTATTGGCATCAAAACCAGGAAAAGTTTTCAAACGCGATGAAATTTTAGACAAGGTTTGGGGAAATGAAGTTGTTGTTGGTGGACGCACAATAGATGTGCACATCAGGAAACTTCGCGAAAAAATTGGAGAAGATTTTTTTAAAACCATAAAAGGAGTAGGATACAAATTTGAGATTTAATAAGTCAAAGTGTTTTTTGTACTATTGGCAATGTTTAAAAAATGAAAATTATTTTTAAAAAAACATATAAATTCGCTGTAATTTCAGCCTTGTATATTAGTATTTTTGCCACAGTATTTGTTTTACTTTTGGCGCGATTATTTTTTGAATTTACTTCCCAAAATATTGTTTTGTTTGGGTTTGTCTTCTTTTTCATTATTTATATATTTTCTTTTTTAGTCATTCAATATAGAGTAGAACGTTTTATTTATCGTAGAGTCAAAAAAATCTACGACGATGTCTCTTTATTAGAATCCAGTACTTTCCTAAATCAACCAATTACTACAGATATGGAAACGCTGACTCGTGAAGTCAAGAAGTTTGCCACCGATAAAAAGCTCGAAATTGAGATGTTGAAAGATCGGGAAGAATATCGAAGAGAATTTTTAGGAAATGTTTCCCATGAGTTAAAAACCCCATTATTTACCGTACAAGGCTATATATCTACATTGATTGATGGCGCCATGGATGATAAAGCCATTCGGAAAAAATATTTAAAACGTGCCGAAAAAGGAGTGGAGCGATTAATCTATATTGTAGAAGATTTAGATATGATTACAAAACTGGAAGTAGGAGATTTAAACTTGGATTTTTCTCAATTTGATATTGTTGAATTGATACAGAATGTTTTTGATTTATTAGAAATGAAAGCTGATAAAAAGAAAATCACTTTGGCATTCGATAATTATCATATTCAGCCCCTTTTTGTAAAAGGGGATAAAGATAGAATCCAACAAGTTATCGAAAACTTGATTGTCAATTCTATAAAATATGGAAAAGAAGGAGGTTTGACGGAAGTTAGTGTGATTAATTTGACCAAGAAAAAAGTTTTGGTTCGAATAAGTGATAATGGCGAAGGGATAGAAAAGCAAAATATCCCAAGGCTTTTCGAACGTTTTTATAGAGTGGATAAAAGCGGATCTAGAAATGAGGGCGGTTCTGGACTCGGTCTTGCGATTGTAAAACACATAATTGAAGCCCATAAAGATAAAATTTATGTAGAAAGTGAATTTGGTATTGGTTCGGAATTTTCCTTTACAATCGAAAAAGCTATATTGCCTCAGGTCCTGTAATTGCTATAATTCCTTCGATTTTGGTTACTATAAACCCATTAATTTCAATCATTAAACTTTACATCATAACATTAGAATAACAATTATTTCTCAACAAGATAATATCTTCTTAACATTCAGTTAACACAGCCACCGCATCTTTGCCTCAGATAAATAAATCAACTTAACTAAGAATGAAAAAAATCACATTAGCGTTTTTATTATTAGGCGCATTAGCTACAAAAGCACAAGAGGTAAAAAATGATAGTATTATTACTGCCTTAAAAGAAACTATTGACGAACATTCAATGAAATTTTCTGGTTTGGAAGAAAGATTGGCTACTTCTGATTCTGATCTTGGAAAATTGACTAAAATTAAAGTTTCGGGTTATATTCAAGCACAATATGACATGTATGATACATGGACTGCTGCTGGAGATCACGGTTTACAAATTGTTGCTCCAACTAAAGCTGTTACTGCAGATCCTTCTAAATATATTTTAGCTTCTGCTGCTGTTCCTGGAACATTTATTACAAATTCTTTTTTCTTAAGAAGAGCTAGAATTAAGTTTTCATATGAAGCAGTTGATGGAGTTAAATTTGTATTACAACCTGACTTTTCATTTGACAAAGTATCTTTAAAAGATGCTTATGTTGTTTTGAATGACCGTTGGACAAAAACTTTCTCTTTGTTTTTAGGACAATTTGATAGACCTAATTATGAAGTAGAATATTCTTCAGGATCTATGGAAATGTTAGAAAGAACTAAAATGGCTGGAGTTTTATATCCAGGAGAAAAAGAATTAGGAGCGAAATTAGAAGCTAATTTTGATACTAAATATAACTTTCCTTTGAAATTGCAATTAGCAGTTATGAATGGTAACTTCAATTTAGGAACTACTTCAAATCAAACTAAAGACATTGATAACAGAAAAGATGTAATGGCAAGAGCGGTATATTCTGTAAAATTACCTAATTCAGGTCTTGGAATTGATTTTGGTGGACATGGTTATTTTGGAAAAACTCAAATACTTCCCGGAACAACTAAACTTGATACTTTTACAGATGTAAATAACAAAGCTTTTACAGCTAAAGTTGGTGATCAATTAGATAAAAAATGGTTTGGTGCTGAAATGCAAGTTTACTACGACATCTTAGGTGGAGCTGCATTAAAAGGAGAATATATTTCAGGTACAATTTCTGGAACAACTAATGGACTTCAATCTGGTCAAATTGCAATTAATAAAGTTAGAGATTTTAAAGGTTTCTATGCTATGTTGATTAAAAACATTGGAGTTAAAAACCAATTAATTGCTCGTTATGATGTTTGGGATCCAAACACAAAAATGACCGGTAATACTGTAAATGATGCAACTGATTTAAAATACAGTACTTTGTCAGTATCTTGGCAATATTTTATTGATGACAATGTAAAAATTAACTTTGGATACACTTTGCCAACTAACGAAAAATCTACTGGAATTGCAACAGGTGATTATTCTAACAGAGACAAAAGAGACAACACGTTTACAATAAGACTTCAAGCTAAGTTCTAATAATTAAAAAAAAATATTACTTTTATATCCTTAATAAATAAATTTATAATGAAAACAACAAAATTTAAAATTGCAGTAGTTTTATTAGTCGTAATGACAATAGGATTCTCTTTTACAACTTTGAATAAAATAACTGTAAAAGGTTCTGATACAATGGTTATATTGTCTCAAAAATGGGCTGAAGTCTATATGCAAAAAAACCCAAATGCTACTATCCAAGTAACTGGTGGTGGTTCAGGTGTTGGTCTTGCTGCTTTAATCAATGGTTCAACTGACATTGCAAATTCTAGTCGTCCAATTAAAGCTTCAGAATTAGATAAATTAAAACAAAGATATAACACTCTTGGAGTTGAGATTCCTTGTGCAAAAGATGGAATTTCTATCTATATCAATAAAGCAAATGGTGTTAATGAACTTACAGTAAAACAAATTGGTCAAATTTTCTCTGGTCAAATTAAAAACTGGAAAGAAGTTGGTGGAATTGATGCTGGAATTAGATTATACGGTAGAGAAAGTAGCTCAGGAACATTTGTTTACTTTAAAGACAATGTAGTTAAAACGGATTATTCTCCATCTTGTCAAACTTTGCCTGGTACTGCTGCAATTGTAAATGCAGTTAAGAAAGATAAATTTGCAATTGGTTATGGTGGTGCAGCTTACGCTGAAGGAGTTAAAGACTGTAAAGTTAAGAAAGACGATAAAAGTCCTGCTTATGCTCCAACTGCAGAAACAATCAAAAACAAAACATATCCTATTACAAGATATTTGTATATGTATTTGAAATCTAGACCAACAGGTGAAACTAAAGCTTTCATCGACTGGATTTTAAGTGCAGAAGGACAAAAAGTAGTTGTTGAAACAGGGTATTTTCCAGTAAGATAATCACATAAGATAACAATTATTTAATATCCCTTACTATTCGTAGTGAGGGATATTTTTATATTTTTATAAAAAATTTAAATATGAAAAATAATAAAATTTCAATTGCACTAATTTTATTAGTCATAATGACAATAGGATTTTCTTTTACAACTTTGAATACCATAACGATAAAAGGGTCTGATACCTTAGTTATAGTGTCTCAGAAATGGGCGGAGGTATATATGAGTAAACATCCAGGAACATCAATTCAAGTAACTGGTGGTGGTTCCGGAGTAGGATTAGCTGCTCTGATTAATGGGTCAACGGATATTGCTAATTCAAGTCGTCCCATAAAACCAGCTGAAGTAGATAAATTAGTAGAAAAATACAAAACAAAAGGAATTGAAGTGCCTTGCGCAAAAGATGGTTTGTCGGTTTATTTAAACAAGTCAAACAAAATATCTGAATTAACAATTGAACAAATAGGAGCTATTTTTTCTGGAAAAATAACAAATTGGAAAGAATTAGGGGGTAATGACGCTTCTATTAAATTATATGGAAGAGAAAGTAGTTCTGGTACTTTCGATTTTTTTAAAGAGCATGTAGTTAAAACTGATTTTTCACCTAGGTGTAATACTTTACCAGGAACTGCTGCAATTGTAAATGCGATCAGTAGAGACATTAATGGAATAGGATATGGTGGTGCTGCTTATGCAGAAGGAGTTAAAGATTGTAAGGTGAAAAAAGATGCAAATACGAAGGGTGTTTATCCAACTGCAGCAACTATTAAAAACAAAACTTACCCAATTTCGAGATACTTATATATGTATTTAAAAGAAAGACCAACAGGTGAAACAAAAGCTTTTATCGATTGGATATTAAGTCCTGCTGGACAAAAATTAGTAGTTGAAACAGGATATTTTCCTGTAAAATAAGCATTTTAAATTTCATTAATCCTCCATAAAATTTAAAATAGAGGTAATTTTGTATTTAAAGAATAAATAAATTTTTAAAGAATAAAAATGAATTCCCAAATTCCTATCAATCAAAATTTTACTAAAGAAAGCCTGAAAAAACAATTCAGGCTTTCGGAGTTTCTAGCAGAGAAAATCATTTCGTCGGTTGCCTTTCTATCAATAACAATTATTGTTCTTATTTTTGTTTTTGTATTTAAAGAATCCTTACCTATTTTTCATTTTGGAAAAACTGAGGCTGCTAAAACAGAAATTAAAGCAGAATCAAAACCAGAATCCTATGGTGATGCTCCTGCAGCAGAATTAAAGCCAGAAGCTTATGGTACTGAACCTGATGCTGCCACCGAATTAAAACCAGAAACTTACGGTTCTGCACCAGTTACTTCTGCCAATTCGAAACCAGAAACTTATGGCGATGTAAAAGTAGAAACAACTGCAACTGCAACACCAGAAGCCGTTACTGAAAATACAGAAGGAGCTGATAAGACCTGGAGCACTTTCTTGACAACAGAATGGGTTCCTGTATCTGAACATCCTCGTTTTGGATTAATAGGTTTGCTTATAGGGACTTTAAAAGTAACTATAATTGCCATGCTTATTGCAGGTCCTTTGGCTATTTTGGCAGCGCTTTATACTTCTTGTTTTGCTTCCAAAAGAACAAAAGAAATCATTAAACCGATTATCGAAATGCTTGCTGCATTTCCTTCAGTTGTTATTGGGTTTTTTGCCTTAATTGTTTTGGCTTCTTTTTTCCAAAATATTTTCGGTTACGATTCAAGATTGAATGCTTTTGTAGGCGGGGTAGCAATGGCATTGGCTGCTATTCCAATTATTTATACGATATCTGAAGATGCACTTTCGGCAGTTCCCAAAACCTATACCGAGGCTAGTTTAGCTCTTGGCGCAAGCAAATGGCAAACTGCATTTTTTGTGATTTTACCAGCTGCAACTCCAGGAATTTTTGCCGCATTACTTTTAGGAGTAGGTCGTGTTTTTGGAGAAACCATGATTGCCTTGATGGCAACAGGAAACGCCGCATTATTATCGACAAATCCTTTTGAAAGTGTTCGAACATTTGCTGCTACCATTGGAGCTGAAATGGCCGAAACTGTTTTTGGAGAAACACATTATAGTGTGTTATTCTTTATTGGATCATTACTTTTCATTTTCTCATTTGCATTAAATGCCATTGCGGAATTTTATGTTAAAGGAAAATTAATCAAAAAATTTCAAGGTAAATAAGCATGGAAACAACTATAGACGAAACAAAGAAACCTTTTTTCTCAACAGAAAAAAAAGGGGTAGATGTGAAAGGGAAATTTTTTGTTGGAATAACTCAAATAGCCGTTTTTTTAATTATTGCTATTCTTTTTGTGATTTTGGGGATAATTGTTTACCAAGGTCATGATCGATTTTCTTGGGAATTTATCAGTTCTTTTCCAACGGATGGAATGACAAAAGGAGGTATTTTTCCAGCTTTGATTGGAACATTTATTTTAGTGGTAGTCATGTCGATTGCAGCCGTTCCTTTTGGGACAATTACTGCAATTTACCTAACAGAATATGCTAAAGAAAATTCAAAAATTGCAGCAGCTGTTCGATTTTCGGTTCGAACATTAGCCGTGGTACCTTCCATTATTTTTGGACTTTTTGGACTTGGGTTTTTTATTCAATTTCTAGGTTCTGGTATGGACAAAGCCTTTAATGGTGGTGAATTACATTGGGGGCAACCAAATATTCTTTGGGCGAGTCTTACGATGTCTTTGCTTACGCTTCCTGTTATTATTGTTTCTGTGGAAGAAGCTTTAAAAACAATTCCAAGAGAATTGCGTGAAGCCAGTTTAGCATTAGGCGCAACCAAATGGCAAACTATAAAAAACGTGGTGCTTCCTGGTTCTGTTTCTGGAATTATGACAGGAACTATTCTTGCCGTTAGTAGAGGTGCTGGCGAAGTAGCTCCAGTTTTGTTCACAGGAGCAGCTTATTATTTGGCTACTTTACCAAAATCGGTGAGCGATCAGTTTATGAATTTGGGGTACCATATTTATATCATGTCAACACAATCATCTGACGTGGAAAAAACGATGCCAATCCAGTTTGCTACAACATTGGTTTTATTAATCCTTACTTTGTCATTAAATTTGGTGGCAGTACTTATTAGATCAAGAATTAGAAGAAGAGCAAAATAGTTTCCAATTCGATCCAATAATTAATTATTTTAGATTTAATATTTATAAAAATGAAAGATATAAAAATACAGGTTAATGATTTATCATTATACTACGGAGAAAAAAAGGCATTAAAAGAAATCTCTTTGGAGATTCCAAGAAATAAGGTTACGGCTTTAATTGGACCATCAGGATGTGGAAAATCTACTTTTTTGAGATGTATCAATAGAATGAATGACCTTATTCCCGATGTTAAAATTACGGGGCAAATGCTCGTTGAAGGTGTTGATATTTATGATAAAAATGTAGATGTTGTTAATATTAGAAAGAAAATCGGAATGGTTTTTCAAAAATCAAATCCTTTTCCGAAATCTATTTATGAGAACATTGCTTACGGACCAAAAATAAACGGAATTAAAGACAAAACGCAATTAGACGAAATTGTGGAAACATCTTTAAGACAAGCTGCCATTTGGGAAGAAGTAAAAGACAGATTAGGTGACTCAGCAATGGGACTTTCTGGTGGTCAGCAACAACGTTTGTGTATTGCGAGAACATTGGCGGTAAGCCCTGATATTATCCTAATGGATGAACCTGCGAGTGCTTTGGATCCAATTTCTACTTCTAAAATTGAGGAATTAGTTCACGAATTAAAAGAACAATATACTATAATTATTGTAACGCATAATATGCAACAAGCAGCAAGAACGAGTGATTATACTGCTTTCTTTTATTTAGGTGAATTAATTGAAATTGGTAAAACAAATACTATATTTACAAAACCAGAACAAAAACAAACCGAAGATTATATTACGGGAAGATTTGGTTAATAATTAATTGTAAGATTTAAAGATTCAAAAATTGAAAAACGACGCTTGTCTATATTAATTTTTGAATCTTTAAATTTTTAATTTTTAAATTTAAAAATAAAAAATATGGCAACTCACTTTGAAATGGAATTAGATAAATTAAAAAACGTAATTATAAAAATAGGAGGTTTAGCTGAAATTCAAGTTAGCGAATCTGTAAAGGCATTACTTTCAGAGCCCATTGAAGGTAAAGAAGTGAAAAACAACGAAAATAAAATTGATAAATTAGATGTAAAAATTGACGAAATTTGTCAAAGTATTTTTGCATTACAACAGCCAGTGGCTTCGGACTTGCGTTTTATTATGGCGTCAATGCAAATTAGTAATGAGATAGAACGTATCGGTGATTTAGCTATTAGCGTAATTAAAAGAGCCAAAAACATCAAGAACAAACACGATTTGATTGCTAAGTTTGATATTGCTGATTTAGCTAAGGACGTTGAATTGATTACTTCTAAAACAATAGAAACTTTCATAACTAGAGATGACAGTCTTATTGGAGAAGTTTTTCTCATGAACAATACCATTCAAAAAAAATGTGACGATGCAATTTACGGGATCATTGGAGAAATGAAATTACATTCAAAAATCGTTGTTTCTGGAACCAATCTTGTGATTGTTTTGAAACATTTGGATAGAATCTCCCAGCATTGTACCAACATTGCCGAAAATGTTCATTTTATGGTTAATGCAAAAATAATAAAACACGTAAAACACGAAGATAAAAATACGGAGATTTAATTCGTTATTTTTTCAATTTGATAAAAAAAGTCCCAACTTATTAATGAGTTGGGACTTTTTAGTTTTGAGACTATTTCTTATTTTTTTTTGTTTTTCTTAGCTTTTTTAGATTTTGCTTTCGCTTTTTTAGCTTTGATTTTAGTTTTTGCTTTTGCCTTTTTCGCTTTGTCTTTTTTTGCCTTTTTTGCTTTTTTTGCTTTCGCTTTGGCTTTTTGTTTTGCTTTTTCTTTTGAGTTTGCTTTCAAAGCCTTTTTCTTGTCTTTTTCTTTCATTTTTGTTTTTTTAACTTTAATTACTTTTGCTTCTATTATAGCATCTGCAGAATCTTCTTGAGTTTCTTCTTGAGTTTCTTCTGAAATTTCTTCTGAATTTTCAACTATTAAAGTTTCTTCAATAAGTTCAATTTCAGCTGTTTTAGGTTTGTTTGCTCTAGCTTTTTGTGTTGCTTTTATTGGCGAAGCTGTTTCTGTTGTTTCAACAACTTCTTCATTTAAGATTTCTTCTTGTTTTTCGTCCATTTTGTTTAATTTTATATTCAATGTTAATTTAATGTTATGTAACTATATAATTAGAGTTAACAAAGATAATAAATAAAGACGTTCGCCAATGTTAAGTTTTTAGTTGCGACAAATTATGAAACGATGATTTTTTTCAAATCACTAATTATAAGCATATTACCATTAAGATTAAATGAATAAATAAACTTAAATTGTTGCTTTAATGCCCACCCTCCTAAAAAACAATGAATAAAGTAAAAAATGAAGACATTGATAAGTAAAAAAAATATATATTAACATTCAAAAAAAATCTAAACACGAGACTACTTAATGGAAGATTAATTTTTATCCCATACTATTCTTTTTACTATAATTTTTATTATTGCAATTGTAATTAAGCAATTATCAATATGCTAAATCAGTTATATTTGTAGTTTGTTTTTTTAAAAGCTTTTTTTGTTTTTCAAAAACTTCGAATAATTCAGTCCAATCTAATTGATTTTCTATTTGCGGTAATCCTTTATAATCGTTGATTACCGATAGATTTTCTATCTTAAAATCATCTTGGTTAGTACAAGCAACTAATCCTTCTTTTTGCAGTTTTTCGGCCAAGTAAACCTGTTCAAATTGTCCAGGCGTAGGAATAAAGAAAGCTTTCTTTCCTAGTTTTGCCAAGTCCATAATTGTAGTGTAACCAGAACG
>Ga0114958_10001201_pt1 | contig 20700 bp, 21 predicted proteins | sample C_130208_EF_Meta_FD_89577 | JGI IMG/M metagenome (GOLD analysis project Ga0114958, IMG submission 89577) | Freshwater microbial communities from Lake Croche, Canada to study carbon cycling - C_130208_EF_MetaG | ecosystem: Environmental > Aquatic > Freshwater > Lake | place: Lake Croche, Canada...
TACCTTCAACATCCCAAACAAATACCCCTTCTCCTCTATTCAATACTACTGGTAACGGATGATAATTGTGAGCTCCATATTTATCTTCTAATGCAATGGCATCAAGAGATGTTAATTTTTCTAAAACTGACATTTTTTTTATTTTAAATTCTGTAATATCAATTCCTTCTTTTTGGAGAGAAATCATCCATAATTTGTGTAAAAGTATAAAAAGTTTAAGAGTTTAAAGTTTAAAAAATTAAGATTGTTAAACCTTTAAATAACTATAAAACAAAAACTATTTCTTTATTCTCTCTAAAATATCATTCATCATTTCGATTTGAATTTTTTGTATTTCAATGAGTTCTTGCTGTTGATGAATAATAAGATGATCTAATTTTTCGTCTAACATTCTGATTTCGAGTTCCGATTTTAAGTTAATCATGTAGTCTTTCTTGGCACGTTCTCTATCTTTTTCTTCTTGACGATTTTGGCTCATCATGATAACTGGAGCTTGCAATGCAGCAATACAAGACAAAATCAAGTTCAACAATATAAATGGATAAGGGTCAAATCCTTTGTTTAAAAGCAAAAACACATTCGATGCAATCCAAACGAGAATAAATATAAAAAACAAAATAATAAACTTCCAACTTCCACCAAAATCAGCCACTCCATCGGCAACTTTTTGTCCAAAAGTTCTGTTGTCAATTTCATCTTCTACCTCTGATACAAACGATTTATCCTCTGACAATGACTTGATAATTTTTTTGTGCAAAACAGACAACTCACCTACTTCAGATTTCAAAAATTGTGAAATGTATTTTTCTCTGTAAATATTGAGTTCGCTTTTGGCTATACAACTTTCCTTATCAAAATCTGGATGCTCATCTTTAATCAAAGTTACTATTGAAGAACGAATTGATAACCCTAATACTTTTTCACGTTTTGGAAATTCTAATCCTGAAATACTACTTTTAAAAGTGGTTGTTGCACTCATGGTATTGGTATAAAATTGGTATAAAGTTGGTTATTCTTTCCAACAAATTTAAACAATGTTAAACGGCTTTGAACATTTCCAACAACTTATTCACTGTATTCCAGTTTCTGGTAGTAGAAACCACATTCATACTCTTCTCAATCCATTTATTATCCAACCTAGTTTTGGCGGGAGAAATATCATATTTCAAATAAATTCTTTTGCCATCCAGTTGGATTTCATCGGGTTTGATAAAGTTCAAGTTGAGTTGGGTGATCATATTCTCTGGCAACTCGGAAGTAATAAATGAAACATACAATTTCTTCAAATCGACACCTTCGTCATTCAAAAACTCATTTCTGTCTAAACACGCCTGCAAATCCTCTTTTCCGATAACAATCACGGGCACATCATGCCCAAATTCCTTGAAGATTTCTTGTTTAATAAGAAAACCAACCTTAGCAGGATTTTCCTCCTCAGTATCCACAAAAATATTTCCAGACTGAATATAAGTAACCACATTAGTAAAACCAATGCTTTCAAGGGCTTTTTTCAAAGACAACATGTTTATCATTTTATGACCAGAAACGTTGATGCCGCGGAGAAGTGCGAGGTGGGTTTTCATAATTAGTAATTTTTTATAAATTTATATTTTTTTATTAAATAGCTATCAAGTTTTAATCAATAGTTTATTTTTGCCTCATGGGAAGAAAAGTAACCAACAAAGTCATATTTGAAAATATAACCATTCTTGATGCTGGTGCCAAAGGTGTATCCGTAGCCAAAGCACCTGAAGGGCAAGTCATCTTTATACCTAATGTCGTTCCGGGTGATGTGGTGGATGTGCAAACCTTCAAAAAAAGAAAATCCTATTACGAAGGCAAAGCCATCAAGTTTCATAAGTATTCTGCCGATAGAACTGAACCTGTTTGTCAACATTTTGGAGCTTGTGGTGGTTGCAAATGGCAAAATATGCACTATGACAAACAATTATTTTATAAAAACCAAGAAGTATTCAATAACCTGAAACGCATTGGTAAAATAGAATTGCCAACCTTTGAGCCAATATTAGGTTCAGTAAAGCAGTTCTTTTATAGAAATAAAATGGAGTTTGGTTTTTCGGATACTAGATGGCTAACAGATAAAGAAATCCAATCTGGTGAGACTTTTGAGAAGAATGCACTTGGGTTTCACATTCCAAGAATGTGGGATAAGATATTAGATATCGAAAAATGTCACTTGCAAGAAGATCCATCCAACGCCATTAGAAATGAAATCAAACGTTTTGCAACCGAAAATGGTCTGACTTTCTTTAATGCAAGAAAACATGAAGGTTTATTGAGAACACTAATGATTAGAACTGCTTCAACTGGAGAAATCATGGTGCTGCTACAATTCTACAAAGAAGATAAAACACAACGTGAATTGTTGCTCAATCATATTGATGCTATGTTTCCAAAGATTACTTCCTTGCAATATGTTATTAATGGAAAAGCCAATGATACGCTTTATGACCAAGATATTAAACTCTTCAAAGGAAGAAATTATATACTAGAAGAAATGGAAGGATTGCATTTTAGCATTAATGCCAAATCGTTTTATCAAACCAATTCCGACCAAGCGTATGAATTGTATAAAATAACGCGTGATTTTGCGGGATTAACTGGTAATGAAGTCGTATATGATTTATACACTGGCACGGGAACAATTGCACAATTTGTTTCTAAAAAAGCAAAAAAAGTAATCGGTGTTGAAGCTGTTCCCGAAGCTATTATTGATGCAAAAGAAAATGCTAAACGCAATAAGATTATCAATTGTGAATTTTATGTAGGTGATATGAAAAATGTTTTTAATGATGACTTTATTTCACAACATGGTCAACCCGATGTTATCATTACTGATCCACCAAGAGATGGTATGCACAAAGACGTAGTTGAACAAATAATTAAAATCGCACCACAAAAAGTGGTTTATGTAAGTTGTAACTCAGCAACACAAGCCAGAGATTTAGCCTTGATGGATGAAAAATATAAAGTTACTCGAGTGCGACCTGTAGACATGTTTCCGCAAACGCATCATGTGGAAAATGTTGTACTTTTGGAACTCAGATAAGTAATTAGTGAAAAGTGTTAATTAAATAGACTTTGCTAATCACTTTTTACTAATCACTAATTACTAAAATAAATATGAAAAAAATATTACTATTACTATTTGTTGCATTTTTCTTCTCGAGTTGTGAGAAAGATGATATTTGCAGCGAAGATACCACACCACGATTGATAATAGAATTTTATGATATAGCCAATCCTGCTAACACAAAAAATGTTTCAAGTCTCAAAGTTACTGGAGTTGGACAAAGTGTTCCTTTGAAAACGTATAGTGGAGTAAGCAAAATAGAATTGCCTTTAAACATAACGACAACTTCAACAAAATATAGTTTAATAACAAATAGTTCTATTTCTTCACTTATTCCAAACGAAGACTTTCTAGAATTTAATTATGTTCACCAAAATATATATGTTTCGAGAGCTTGTGGTTATAAAACTACTTTCGATTTGAATACTACAGATGGAGTTCTATTAACTGACGCTGCTTCACCTGATTTACTTTGGATACAAGACATTAACATACGAACTACTAATATTGACAATGAAAATGAAACACATATCAAAATTTACTTTTAGTATTGGATTGGTATTGGTATGTTTCATTGGCAATGCACAAGAGACAGTCACCAAGAAAAAAGATAGTATTCCAGTTAAAAAAGAAAGATACGGATTGCGAGTTGGGGTTGATTTATTCAAACTATCGCGTTCTTTTTATGAAACAGACTATCGCGGATTAGAACTTGTTGGTGATTATCGATTAACACGAAGACATTTTTTGGCTGCTGAAATAGGAAACGAAAACAAAACAGTTGATGAGAATCAATTGAATTTTACTACCAAAGGAACTTACTTAAAAGTTGGCTTTGATTATAACACTTATGAAAACTGGCTTAACATGGAAAATATCATTTCAGTTGGGTTACGATATGGTGTAAGTAGTTTTAGTCAAACTTTGAACAATTATACGGTATACAATCCTAATCCTTATTTTGGAGAAAGTCCATTAATAGTTTCAGGTGTTAATTATGATGGGTTAACAGCCCAATGGGTTGAAGTAGTAGCTGGTATTAAAGCTAAAGTTTTTAATAATGTTTTCGTAGGTTTTAGTTTTAGACTTAATAGGATGTTATCACAAAAACTTCCAAATAATTTTGACAATTTATATATACCAGGATTTAACAGAACCTATAATGGAGATTATGGTGTAGGTTTTAATTATACTATTTCCTATTTCATTCCATTATATAAAACAACTGTAAAAGCAAAAGTTAAAAAAGTGGAAATATCAAAAAAGGATAAGAAGAATTAAAATTTCTTAATTCCTTTAACAAACATCCATTTCATGAAAATTTTATCACCCTCACTTGTTTTTACCGCTTGAAATTTTGGTGCTAAAATAGTACTCACTACAAAAGCTGTTACTGGTAACCAAAAACTATATAAACCAGTATAAACTCCCAATAGAAAGCGTAATAATATAAAAATAGTTGCAAAACAAACTAAATTGTAAAGTAAAGCTTTGGTATTATTTGACACTTCGCGATTTTAATTTTGATTAATATTTTCAAAAGTAGTACAAATAAATAAAATACATAAACTAGGTATTTGTTATTTTTAAGTAAACTTTAAAAATTTCAGCTATTATTTATTTTAAAAATACATTATTTTTGATTTTTAAAATTTACAATAGAAAAACTATGAAAAAAATATTTATAATCTTAATTTTAAGTTGCTCTTCATTTTTTGCTAATGCTCAATCAGGTTATGATATTACTATAAATTTAAAAAACTGTAAAGATACTTTAGCTTATCTGACCTTCTACCAATTTGATAAAACATTAATTAAAGATACTTGTACTACTATTAAAAATGGTGAAATAGTTTTTAAAGGCAAAAACAAACTTGATAAAGGTATTTATTCTCTTGTAAGTCAAGGAAAATCTATTGTATTTGATTTTTTTATTGATGAAAGTACCCAGAATTTAAAAATAAATAGTGAATATGGAGTTGATATTTTAAACAATGTTAAAGTAGTCAATTCAAATAGAGAAAATGAATTTTTTAATTACTTGAAATATATAAGTCAACAAAATAAAGACTTTCAAGATTTAAAGTCAAAAACCGAACTTAAAACAAAAAAAGACACCTTGGCACTAGCTGAAAAGCAAAAAACATTTGAGCAAAAGATTGTAGATTATGAAGAAAAGTTCATCATTCAAAATAAAGGTTCTTATATTGCTGATGTTTTAAATATCAAAACAGAAAAAAAATTGATAGATGTCCCTAAAGCTTCAAATGGAAGACCAGATAGCCTAGCAGTATATAATTTTTATAAAAAACATTATTGGGATAATGTTGATTTTAATGATGACGGCACGATCAGAAATCCATTCTTTATCAATAAGCTTAAGAAATATTTTGATAATGTTATAGTAACTCATCCTGACTCAGTTTCAGTAGAAATAGATAGAATGATGAGTAAAACTGTTCAAGGAAGTTTAATCAATAAATTATTATTAGCCCATTTTACTTATGCTTATGAGACATCAAAAATAATGGGCTTTGACAAAGTATTTGTTCACATGTCCGACAACTATTTTAAAACTGGAAAAGCTTCTGGGATTTATGATGATGAAGAGGTAGTAAAAAAAATAATTAAACGAGCAGATAAACTAAAACCACTTTTGGTTGATGCAACCGCTCAAGATTTATTCATGATTAAAGCAGAAGATTTTGCCAAAATGAAAACTATGGGATTTGAAAATGCTAAGAATAGTGAAGAAATGACCAAAGTATTTTATGACCACGTGAATGAAATCAATAAAATGTGGGTCAAGTTAAGCGATGTCAAAGCAGATTATACTATTCTCGTTTTTTGGGATGTTGATTGTGGTCATTGCCAAAAAGAAATTCCTAAACTTTTAGACGTATACAATGAATTACTAAAAGAAAAGAAAGATGTAAAAGTATACAGTGTTTATATGCAGCATGAAGGAGAAAAGTATTTAAAATACATCGACGAACATAAATTACCTTGGATAAATGTTTATGATGGTGCGCATTATAATAATGCTATTGAAAAATATGACGTATACTCTACTCCAGTAATTTATATTTTAGATAAAAATAAAGTGATCAAAGCCAAACGTATTGAATCCGAAAATATAAAAGACATTATAAAAGCAATCGAACTAGAGCATAACAAATAAATATATTATTCTAGTTCAGGTTGCTGAAATTTTGTTCGTTTGCTGCCTTCATACATTTCATATTTCACCAAACGTGCTTCTAAACTTCCGTTGAAAAGTTTTATTTTGCGTGATGGTCGAAGACCAACAAATTTTAAAGCCTCAAGGTTTCCAGTGATGAACCAAGCATTAGTGTTGGAATAATTGTTCTTTAACGTATCTCCTATTTCTCTATAAAAACGTTCTAATTCAATATCTAATCGTTCACCATATGGCGGATTGAAAACCATATGCAATGGACCAGAAATTTCCTTTTTGGTCTCAAAGAAATTAGCTTGAGAAATAGTTACGTAATCATCCAAATTAGCATTAGCAATATTATCTTTGGCTTTTTGAACAGCACTTGGTGCTTTGTCATAGCCAACGATAGTATGATGGAATTCTTTGGTACGTTTCATCAAAGCATCAATGATTTGGTCAAACAAATCGTTATCCCAATCGTTCCATTTCTCAAAAGCAAATTCTTTTCTATTAATATTAGCCGGAATATTACATGCAATCATAGCAGCTTCTGCCAAAATAGTTCCTGAGCCACACATTGGATCCAGAAAATCTGAACTACCATCCCAACCCGAAAGCAATAACATTCCTGCTGCCAATACTTCGTTTATAGGAGCAATATTGGTGGCTGTTCTATAACCTCGATGGTGCAAAGATTCACCCGAAGTATCCAGCGCTACCGAAACTTGGTCTCTGTCAATATGAATGTTAATTCTTAAATCGGGAAAGTCTTTGTCAATACTTGGACGTTGACCCGTTTTATCTCTAAACTGATCAACGATAGCGTCTTTAGCTTTTTGAGAAACAAACTGTGAATGTTTAAAATTATCAGAATGAATTGTAGTATCAATGACAAAAGTTTGATTGGCATTTAAGTATTTGGACCAATCTATGCCTTGTATTCCTTTATATAAGTTTAAATCATTTGTAGCACGAAAATAATAAATCGGTTTTAGAACTTTCAAAGCAGTACGTAATGACAAGTTGGCTTTATACATAAAACCCTTATCACCTTTGAAACTTACAGCCCTTGTTCCAATTTCAACATCTTGAGCTCCTAATTGTTGTAATTCTTTACCTAATATATCTTCAAAACCAAAAAAGGTTTTGGCTACCATTTTAAAATTCTCCATGTCAATTTTAATTCAAACTCTAAATTTGAAATTCATCGGTAAAAATACATTAATTTTGCGTTTTAAGAATTCATTTGAAAATATTAAATGTCAGATATAACAAATCCTAAATCCCAAATTCTAAATCCCAATTCAAGTAATTGGTTTGCTTCTTGGTTTGATACCCCCTATTATCATATTCTTTATAAAGATAGAAATTACCGCGAGGCTCAAATTTTCATAGATAATATAACCCATTATTTGAATTTGCCAGAAAAAGCAAAAGTATTAGATTTAGCTTGTGGTAAAGGACGTCACTCTATTTATTTAAATCAGTTGGGTTATGATGTTATTGGTGCAGATTTATCAGAAAACAGTATAGTTGAAGCTAATAAAAATGCAAATGATACATTGCATTTTGTAGTGCATGATATGAGAGAATCTTACGAAGAAAAATTTGAAGCTATTTTTAATTTATTTACTAGTTTTGGCTATTTCGAAAAAGAAGAAGATAACCTTAAAACACTTATTGCCATCAAAGAAAGTCTGTCAGAATATGGTTTTGCAGTTATTGACTTTATGAATTCAAAACAAGTAATTGCTAACTTAATACCTGAAGAAAATAAAGAAATAGATGGTATTGTGTTTCACATTAAACGCTACTTGTTAGATGGTTTTATTATCAAAGAAATAGATTTTGAAGATAAAGATGAAAAATTTCATTTTGTAGAAAAAGTGAAAGCTTACACATTGGAAGATTTTCAGCTCATGATGAATGAAGCTGGAATTTATTTATTGGATACTTTTGGTGATTATAAATTAAAAAAATTCCACAAAAATACTAGCGAAAGATTAATAATGATTTTTAAATAAATGAATTATATACTTCCTTTATTATCAGTACTTTTGGGTTATGTTATTGCATTACTAATTAAACCTAAAAAAAGAAATAATCTTAAACTATTATTAGCTTTTAGTGGGTCTTTTTTATTATCATTAACTGTCATGCATTTGTTGCCTGATGTATATAATACTAATAATCAAAATATTGGTGTTTTTATTATGATTGGAATATTATTTCAAATCATTTTAGAATTCTTCTCTAAAGGTGCAGAACATGGTCATGTTCATGGTCATGATAAAATCACTCAAATGCCTTGGTTGTTATTCATAAGCTTATGCATTCACGCTTTTTTGGAAGGATTTCCAGTAAGTCAACATCATGATTTGGCCTACGGAATTGCTATACACCACTTACCCATTGCCATTATCTTAACAACATTTTTTCTTAACGCTCAGTTGAACAAAACAACTTTGTTTGTCTTTATGATTTCCTTTGCTTTAATGACACCATTGGGAACTTATGTTTCAGATAAAATTCCGGCTTTAGTTGCCTATTATAAAGAAATAACAGCTTTGGTAATTGGAATATTATTTCATATATCCTCTACCATTATCTTTGAAAGTAGCGAAGGTCACAAGTTTAACATTGCCAAAATTTCTGTGATTATTTTAGGAATTTTATTGGCATGTTTTATTTAATTTACATAAAAAATATCAAATTTTATATTCAAGAGCAATAAAATGAACTTCACTAAAACAACCGAACAATCCTCGCGCTATGAACATTTAGAACAAATGTCGGTTCATGATTTGTTAACCAATATTAACCATGAAGACAAAACTGTTCCTTTTGCAGTAGAAAAAGCTTTGACGCAAATTGAAACTTTGGTTACTAAAGTGGTAGAGAAAATGAAACTTGGTGGACGATTATTTTACATTGGTGCAGGAACTTCTGGTCGATTGGGAATAGTAGATGCTTCGGAATGTCCGCCTACTTTTGGTGTACCGTTTGATTTAGTAAATGGAATTATTGCTGGCGGTGACAAAGCCATTCGACGTGCTGTTGAAAATGCCGAAGATAACACAACTCAAGCTTGGATAGATTTACAAGAAAATAACATTTCAGAAAACGATGTGGTGATAGGTATTGCTGCATCTGGAACAACGCCTTATGTAATTGGTGGTTTGAAAAAATGTCAAGAGAATAATATAATTACAGGTTGCATAACTTGTAATGAAGGAAGTCCTTTAGCTTTAACAGCACAATTTCCTATAGTAGTCGTTGTAGGACCAGAATTCGTAACTGGAAGTTCGAGATTGAAGGCCGGAACTGCTCAAAAGTTGGTGTTAAATATGATTTCAACTGCTATCATGATACAACTTGGCAAAGTGAAAGGCAACAAAATGGTCGATATGCAATTGAGTAATGAAAAACTTGTTGATCGTGGTGTTAAAATGATTATGTCTGAAATTCCTGTGAGCTATGAGGAAGCTTCGGCACTTTTATTAAAACACGGAAGCGTTAGAAAAGCAGTGGATAATTATAACAATTGATAATTGATAATTGATGATTTTATTAAAATGTCTGTTAAAAAAGAACTACTAGAAAAAGGAATTAAATTTATGCTTTATGCTCTGCCTCTAATGTTTATTGGTCCAAGTGTGATTTATAATGCTTTTATCAACAAGCAAAATGTTTGGCATTATTTGGTTTTAGCTTTTGGCGTTTTTCTTTGTTTTTTAGCAGTATATTTTTTATTTAAAGGAATAAAAAATGTAACAGACGCATTATTTAATAATGAAAATAGTGACCATTTAAAGAAATAAAATAATGAAAACTACATTTTTCCTACTCACAATATTCTTTATTTCTTGTTCCAATAAAGAACGAAAATGCCAAGATTTTAAAACTGGCACATTTGAATTTACACAAGAAATTCATGGTAAAAAACAAACTTCCACTTTCATTAGAACTAAAAACCTACAAATAGAAAAATTCAACGGAAAAACTGATACGGCTTCAGTTCGTTGGGTAAACGATTGCGAATTTATATTACAAAAACTTCATCCCAAAACCATGAACGAACAAAAAGCCATTAGCATGACAATTTTGACAACCGACAAGAATAGTTATACCTTTGAATATTCGTTTGTGGGAGATGCCAAAAAACAACGTGGCGTTGTAACAAAAAAATAATAACTACGTTTAATAGCTATACTATAATTTATAATGATGGAAATTTTATTCACACCAAATGCTTTAATTGCGTTACTGACACTAACCTTTTTAGAAATTATCCTTGGCATTGATAATATTGTTTTTCTTTCTATAGTTTCTGGAAAATTAAAAGCTGAAGACCAACCTAAAGCCAGAAGGATTGGTTTGTTACTAGCAATGCTGTTTAGAATAATTTTATTGTTCGGAATCACTTGGGTTTTAAGTTTGCAAGACACCTTATTTTCTATTGATTGGGGATTCTTTGAAGCCCATGTTACTGGACAAAGTTTGATTATTTTTGGTGGAGGTTTATTTCTTTTGTATAAATCGGTTTCCGAAATTCATCATAAATTAGAAGGTGAAGAAGAGGGAGCTTCAGGAAAAGCAAGTAATTCGATATCGCAAGCCATTATACAAATTGCTTTATTAAATATTGTTTTCTCTTTTGATAGCATATTAACCGCTGTAGGAATGGTAAGCATGAAAGAGCTAGGCGCTGGTGGTTTTGGCTATGAAGGTGCTTTATTAATTATGATTTTATCTGTTGTGATTTCTATTGTGATTATGATGATTTTTGCAGGACCAGTTTCTAAATTCGTGAATGAACATCCAACTATTCAAATCCTAGGTTTGTCTTTTTTAATTTTAATTGGTGTAATGCTTTTGGCAGAAGGTTCTCATTTAGCTCATTTCCGTTTTGGTAATGATGTCGAAGTTACTAGTATTCCAAAAGGCTATTTATATTTCTCTATTTTCTTCTCCTTGTTTGTAGAATTCTTGAATTTGAGAATGAAAAAAACCAGAAATACTGTCAAGTTGCATAACAACAAAATTGTAGATAAAAAACTAATGGATGCTGATGTAACTGACTAAAAAAATACTCCAAGAATTGGGAATATTTTTTAGTCTAAACTTAAGGTTATCTGACCATCATCATCCGTTTCGGTTTGAATATCATCGGAAACAATGTTTTCAACAGACATTTCGATTTCCTCCGGCTGATCTTCTTCTGATACTTCAAAAGGTAATGGTTCTAAAAGATTTACTTGTTTTAGTTTATCCGTCGTCAATTGATTTCCTATTGCTTTGATACCTTTTACCGATATGAATTGTTCCAAATCAACTGTGATTGTATCTTTTTTAATTCCTTTTACTTTAGCAAAAATAATTTCGGCCATTGGTCGCCAATCTGTTGAAACAATTTCAAGTTGCGACTTTTCGTGCTCAGTTATGAAGGTTTCTTCTTTATTTTCGTTTTCTACTAAGAAGCGTTTCACAAAATAACGTTCTTTATCACCATCAAAATATATGGCTGAAATAGGTTTGTTTGGACACCATTTTTCCATCACCACAATATCTTCTTCAAAATGTGTGGTTAATTCAGGAATAATAGTCTTCAATTTCCCTGATTGATTGATAAGTAGCAATCTATCGTTCGGTCTGAATTCACCAAGCAACTCGCCTCTTCCATCTACATTCAGTCTTTGTACTGTATCGTCAAACCAAACTTTTCTTGGTCGCAAAGTAGAAATTCCTTTTTCTTTCAGTTCAATTTTCTTAATCGGGTATTTCGTAACAGTATTTCCTCTGGAAGCCCTTCCTTTAATGGCTATATCGGTAAAATCTAAATCCCATTTTAATTTCTTTATACTTCCCACTTGACGCAATAATACGGTAACAACCTCTGCTTCACCATTTGGATTAGCTGAAAAATACAACACTTGTGAACCCATTTTTTCTTGTGTTAAATCGTAAAATTTATCACGTGTAACACCCGAAACATTAAATCTCTTGATAAAAGTTGAACCATTTTTTCCATCACGATACATCATATTGTAAATGGTACGCTTATCATTTTTATCAAAAACAGCAATATGGATAATATCTTTTCCCACGAATTTTTTATCATCCACTTTTGCAATCATTATTTTACCGTCTCTGAGGAAAACAATAATATCATCAATATCAGAACAATCAGCAACATATTCATCTTTTTTCAAGCCCGTTCCAAAGAAACCTTCTTCACGATTGACATATAATTTTGTGTTACGCAAAGCTACTTTTGTAGCTTCAATATTATCAAAACTACGAAGTTCTGTTTGTCGTTCTTTTCCTTTTCCGTATTTGTCTTTTAACATTTGGAAAAAGTCAATGGCAAAATCAATGATATGATTTAAATGATGCTTTACTTGTTCCATTTCAGCTTCCAACTTAGCAATCGCATCATCCGCTTTATCGGAGTCAAAACGCGTAATACGAATCATTGGAATTTGTGTCAACTTTTGTAAATCGTCGTCATTAATTTCTCGAACGAATGATTTTGAAAACGGTTTAAAACGTTCGTACATATAAACGTAAAGCGTTTCTCTATCAGAATACAATTTGAAATCGATATACATTTCTTCACGGATAAAGATTTTTTCCAAAGTCGAGAAATGCCACTTATTCTCTAATTCGTCTAACTGAATTTCTAATTCGCGTTTGAGCAAATCAACCGTTCTGTGTGTTGAAATTTTCAACATATCTGAAACACCAATAAACAAGGGTTTGTGGTTTTCAATAACACAGCCAAGAGGCGCCACCGAAGTTTCACAAGCGGTGAACGCATACAAAGCGTCAATCGTTTTATCAGGAGAAACGCCTGGCGGAAGATGAATTAAAATTTCCACTTCAGCTGCTGTGTTGTCCTCTATTTTTTTTACTTTTATTTTTCCTTTTTCATTGGCTTTCAGTATACTATCAATTAGAGTTGAAGTATTAGTTGAAAACGGAATTTGGGTAATTACTAATGTCTGTTTGTCTAATTGTGCTATTTTGGCACGCACACGTACACGTCCGCCACGCACACCATCGTTATAATTAGAAACATCGGCAATTCCTGCTGTTGGAAAATCTGGGAAAAGTGTAAATGGTTTTCCTTTCAATATTTTGATAGAAGAATCTATTAATTCAACAAAATTATGTGGTAAAACTTTGGTTGACAAACCTACTGCAATTCCCTCTGCACCTTGAGCTAATAATAATGGAAATTTTACAGGAAGATTTATAGGTTCTGCTCGACGACCATCATAGGACATTCCCCATTCGGTGATTTTTGGTGAATACAAAATATCGTGACCAAACTTTGAAATACGAGCTTCAATGTATCGTGAAGCTGCAGCACTATCGCCTGTGAGGATATTTCCCCAGTTTCCTTGCATGTCGATAATCAAATCCTTCTGACCAATTTGAACCATCGCATCACCAATACTTGCATCACCATGTGGATGATATTGCATTGTATGCCCAACAATGTTTGCTACTTTATTGTAACGTCCATCATCCAACTCTTTCATGGAATGCATAATACGACGTTGCACTGGTTTAAAACCATCTTCAATGGCTGGAACGGCACGCTCAAGAATTACATAGGAAGCATAATCCAAAAACCAATCTTTGTACATTCCTGTAACTTTGGTAATGGTATCTTCTGGATTTTCATCGTTTTCATAGAAATGATTTCCTTTGGATTTGATATCTTCAAAACCTTCTTCTAGGGAATCTCCAATTGTTGAGTCGTTCAACTCTTCGTTGTTTTCTTCTTCGTTTGGGATGCTATCGTCTTCTTCTTCGTCTTTCATTTACGCTGAATTTATTTCAGTATCTTTTATATTTTAAAAAGAATATTTTTCTTTACAAATATGTTCTTTCATTACTATTATATTTCCGTTTATATCTTTAGATTTTTTTTGCACAATAATACACTCCTTGTGATCATTACTTTTGATAATAAAAAAAGTAGCTGAAAAACTAAAAATAAAAACAATAAGAACTAGTATAATGGTTTTCGTATTCATATAAATTAACTTTTCTCCACCACATCCAATTCTACTTTCAAATTATTAATAATGAACGTTTGTCTATCAGGAGTGTTTTTACCCATGTAAAATTCTAACAATGTCTCGATAGAGGTTGCTTTATCTAACATTACTGGATCCAATCGAATACTTTCGCCAATGAAATTCTTAAACTCATCGGGCGATATCTCTCCCAAACCTTTAAATCGAGTGATTTCTGGTTTTGGTTTTAGTTTCTCGATGGCATCCAAGCGTTCTTGTTCGCTATAACAATAAATGGTTTCTTTTTTATTTCGCACACGGAATAATGGTGTTTGTAAAATATACAAGTGCCCGTCTTTTATCAACTCTGGAAAAAATTGTAGAAAAAATGTAATCAAAAGCAATCGAATGTGCATTCCATCCACATCGGCATCAGTGGCTATTACAATATTATTGTAACGCAAATCGCCCATGTCTTCTTCAATATCCAAAGCGGCTTGTAAAAGATTAAATTCTTCATTCTCATACACTATTTTCTTAGTCATGCCATAGGAATTTAAAGGCTTTCCACGTAAACTAAAAACGGCTTGAGTATTTACATCACGACTTTTAGTAATAGAACCTGAAGCCGAATCTCCTTCTGTAATGAAAAGCGTGCTTTCTAGACTTCGAGGGTTTTTAGCATCTGTTAAATGTACACGACAATCTCGAAGCTTTTTATTATGAAGACTCGCTTTTTTGGCTCTGTCTTTGGCTAATTTTCGAATTCCAGATAACTCTTTTCGCTCGCGCTCAGCTTGAAGAATTTTACGTAATAATTGGTCTGAAATTTCAGGATTTTTATGTAAAAAATTATCCAGTTTTGTTTTGATAAAGTCATTAACAAAGGTTCGCACTGATGGGCCATTCGGACCAATTTCTGTTGAACCCAATTTGGTTTTGGTTTGGCTTTCAAAAACAGGCTCTTCTACTTTGATGGAAACTGCTGAAACTATTGATTTTCTGATATCTGAGGCTTCAAAAGGTTTGTTGTAAAACTCTTTAATAGTTTTTACAATAGCTTCTCGGAAAGCACCTAAATGTGTTCCGCCTTGAGTGGTATTTTGACCGTTTACAAAAGAATGGTACTCTTCAGAATATTGAGATTTACTATGTGTTATAGCTATTTCAATATCTTCACCAAGCAGATGAATGATTGGATACACCATATCATCTTGATGGATAGCTTCTTCCAATAAATCTTTTAAACCTTTATCCGAATAATACTTTTCGCCATTGTAATAAATGGTTAATCCTGTATTTAAATAACAGTAATTTTTGAGCATTTTAATAATATACTCGTTACGGTATTTGTAATTTTTGAAAATGGTTTCATCGGCAACGAAAGAGACTTTGGTTCCTCTACGTTTAGTAGATTCTATTATATCTTCTTCAATAGTTAGATTTCCAGCAGAAAACTCGGCAGCTTTTTGTTGGTTATCACGAACCGATTCTACACGAAAGTAATTTGATAATGCGTTTACAGCTTTTGTTCCAACACCATTTAATCCAACAGATTTTTTGAAAGCTTTAGAATCATATTTTCCGCCAGTATTCATTTTTGAAACTACGTCAACCACTTTTCCTAAAGGAATGCCACGACCATAATCGCGCACGGTAACCATTTTGTCTTTGATAGTGACTTCAATTACTTTTCCTGCCCCCATGACAAATTCATCGATACAGTTATCTAGTGTTTCTTTAAGCAATATGTAAATTCCGTCATCGGGAGAAGAACCATCACCAAGTTTTCCGATATACATTCCAGGTCGCATTCGGATATGTTCTTTCCAGTCGAGTGAACGGATATTATCTTCGGTATATTGATTTTGTTCTAGCATTTTGAAACTATCGATTTTGTGCTAATATAGTTGAAATCGAATATATTTTTAAATGTTATTTATCAAAGTTATTAAGAATGTTTTTGACAATTTATAAAAGAAAAAGAGGATGAAATTTGGAATTTTTTCTGTTTAAATGGTCAAATCAGAATCTTTTAAATTAAAAAACCGCAAAATTACTTTTGCGGCTAGTCTTTTTCTATCTTCAAAATACTAAACATTAAAACGGAAATGCATAACATCTCCGTCTTTAACGATATATTCTTTTCCTTCTACTTTAAGTTTTCCAGCTTCTTTTACTTTTGCTTCAGAACCGTAATTTGAAAACTCTTCAAACGCAATAACTTCTGCCCGAATGAATCCTTTTTCGAAATCAGTATGAATTACTCCTGCTGCCTTTGGTGCTGTGTCACCAATTTTAATAGTCCAAGCGCGAACCTCTTTAACTCCGGCGGTGAAATAGGTTTGTAATTTCAATAACTTATAAGCAGCACGAATTAAAACTGCCGAACCCGGCTCAGTTAATCCCATATCTTCAAGAAAAACTTGACGCTCTTCGTAGCTCTCTAATTCTGTAATATCTGCCTCTGCTCCAACTGAAAGAATAATCACTTCGGCATCTTCATATTTTACTAATTCACGAACTTGATCTACATATTTATTCCCATTTACCGCTGAATTTTCATCAACATTACAAACATACAAAACGGGTTTATTGGTAATTAATTGAAAATCTTCCATTAATTCAACTTCATCTTGATTTTGAGGTTCAACAGTTCTAGCTGATTTCGCTTGTAACAAATTTTCACGAATTCTATCCAAAAGTGCTTTTTCAACTTGTGCTTCTTTATTTCCCGTTTTAGCAGCACGGTTAACTTTTTCTAAACGTTTTTCAACGGTTTCTAAGTCTTTTAATTGCAACTCTATATCAATAGTTTCTTTATCTCGAATAGGATTTACATTACCATCAACGTGTACAATATTATCATTATCAAAGCAACGCAAAACATGTATAATGGCATTACATTCTCTTATATTAGCTAAGAATTGGTTTCCTAATCCTTCTCCTTTACTTGCTCCTTTTACCAATCCTGCAATATCAACAATATCTACAGTTGCCATTTGAACGCGCTCTGGTTTTACCAATTCTTCCAAACGGTTTATTCTTGGGTCTGGAACGTTTACAACTCCAATATTAGGTTCAATAGTACAAAACGGAAAGTTGGCGCTTTGCGCTTTGGCATTTGATAAACAATTAAATAAAGTTGATTTTCCAACATTTGGCAATCCTACAATTCCTGCTTTCATCGCTATATTTATTATAAAAAGTGTGCAAATATAGGGTATTAAAACCAAGATGCAAAGCCCTTCTAAAGTAAATGAATTTTAAATTATAAAAAATGTAATACAAAAAAATGCCCCAAATAGTGTTTAACTTTTAGGGGCATATTCATAATTATTGAGGATTTTTTTTATTCATTATGTAAAAAAGATTGTCTATTTAAAAGTATTTCTTCACTCTCGACATGATTATTATCAGGAACACAACAATCCACTGGACATACAGCCGCACATTGTGGCTCATCGTGAAAACCTTTACATTCAGTACATTTTCCTGGAACTATATAATAAATATCGTCAGAAATTGGAGTTTGTGCTGCATCTGAATCTATTTCGGTTCCATCGGGTAAAATTACTTTACCTTTAAGTTTAGTTCCGTCTTTGTATCTCCAGTCATCAGCACCTTCATAAATAGCGGTATTTGGACATTCCGGTTCACATGCGCCGCAGTTGATACATTCGTCAGTTATAATGATTGCCATTTTTTTTGTCTTAAAGTTTGAAAGCCTAAAGTCCAAAAGTAAAAAAAAAATAAAAGTGAAACGATTTGCATCTTTTGACTTTCGACTTTTGACTTTCGACTAAATTAGTCTTATTTTTGTGTAAAATTACAATCTAAACCATTCATAAACAAATAAACAAATGTTACAAATTGAGAAAAAAAAATGTTTTGTTGAATTTGGGAAGTTTTTAAGTCAATTTTCATTTGATAAAAACACCAAAGACGAAACAGTAATTCATAATGATTTGTTTTTTGATGATTTTGTTAATTTGATTAATTTATCACAATCACATAACGGATGGTTTACACCAGAACAAGTATATTATGCCATTGAATCTTGGGCAAAGGCATTAGAGAAAGATAATTTAAATCAATGGTTAGGAAAATATGTCTTTTCTGAAGTTAAGCCAAAAACTGTTGGTCTAATATTAGCAGGAAATATTCCATTAGTGGGCTTTCATGATTTTTTATCTGTTTTGATTTCGGGACATAAGGTTTTAGTAAAAACTTCTTCTAACGATCAACATTTAATAAAATTTTTAGCCAACTATTTGATTACTATTAAACCTGAAATGGAAGATTGCATCACTTTTACTGACGGAAAAATGGAGAATTTTGATGCTATTATTGCAACAGGGAGTAATAATACAGCGCGTTATTTTGAATATTATTTTAAAGATAAACCAAGTATTATTCGAAAAAACAGAAACTCTGTAGCCATTTTGACTGGAAATGAAACCCAGGAAGATTTAGTGAAACTTGGTGAAGATATTTTTCGTTATTTTGGTTTAGGATGTCGGAATGTTTCTAAGTTATTTGTGCCCAAAAATTATGATTTTAAGTCTTTTTTTCAGGCAATGTATGAATACAAAGATGTCATTTTTTATGAAAAATATTCAAACAACTATGACTATAACAAAGCCGTTTTTTTAATGAGTAATTTCAAATTATTGGATAATGAATTTCTAATCTTGAAAGAAGATAGTAGTTACTCCTCACCTATTTCTTCAGTCTTCTATCAATATTACGAGAAAATTGAAGAAATTAAAAAGCAACTAGTAAACGACGCTGAACAAATACAATGTGTTGTGTCTTCATGTGGTATAGAAAATAGCATTCCATTTGGACAAACACAACAACCGCAATTATGGGATTACGCGGATAATGTTGATACAATAGAATTTTTATTATCTATTTGATTGATAGTGCAAAACTAATGTTATAAACTAAAACGTTTTCGTTGATAACATCAATTTAATATTGATAAATACAAATGGGTATTTCCAACCCTATTGCCGAAATTTGCCACTTAATTTTTTGATATTTAAAAAGATGAAAAAACACAATTATAGTGCTGGACCATGTATTCTTCCACAAGAAGTATTTGAAAAAGCGGCTCAAGCCGTTTTAGATTTCAATAATTCAGGATTGTCTATCCTTGAAATTTCTCATAGAAGTAAAGATTTCGTTGCTGTGATGGATGAAGCAAGGACTTTGGCTTTAGAGCTTTTAGGTTTGGACGGTAAAGGTTATCAGGCATTATTTTTGCAAGGTGGCGCAAGTTTAGAATTTTTGATGGTTCCTAATAATTTAATGAAAGTTAATGGCAAAGCAGCTTATTTAGACACTGGAACTTGGGCTAATAATGCCATCAAAGAAGCTAAACTTTTTGGTCAAACGGATGTACTAGCTTCTTCTAAAGAAGAAAATTACAATCATATTCCAACAAATTATGTTGTTCCTGCTGATGCAGATTATTTTCATTGCACAAGTAATAATACCATTTTTGGGACACAAATGAAATCATTTCCAATTACAAATATCCCTGTAATTTGTGATATGAGTTCTGATATTTTTTCAAGAACTTTAGATTTTTCTAAATTTGATTTAATATATGCGGGTGCACAGAAGAATATGGGTGCCGCTGGTGCTACACTTGTTGTTGTCAAAGAAGAAATTTTAGGCAAATCAGGTAGAACTATCCCAAGTATTTTAGATTATGAAAAACACATCAAAGGCGAAAGTATGTATAATACACCTTCTGTCTTTGCTGTTTATACTTGTCTTTTAACATTGCAATGGTTGAAAAACCTGGGAGGAATTGCTGCTATTGAAAAAATTAATGTAGCAAAAGCTAATTTGTTGTACAGTGAAATCGATAGAAATCCTTTATTCAAAGGAACTGCAGCAATTGAAGATAGAAGCACAATGAATGTCACTTTCTTATTAAACGATGAAAGTCATGCTCCTATTTTTGATGCAATGTGGAAAGAAGCTGGAATATCTGGATTGCCTGGTCATCGTTCTGTTGGTGGTTATCGTGCATCAATGTATAATGCGTTGCCATTAGAAAGTGTTCAAGTACTAGTAGATGTTATGAAACAATTAGAAAAAGTTGTTTGCGGGTAAAAATGTAGAAAAGAAATAAATATAAAAAAATGAAAGTATTAGCTAATGATGGAATTTCACAAAGCGGGATTGACGCTTTGCATAAAGGTGGTTTTGAAGTAATTACTACCAAAGTGGCTCAAGAACAAGTAGCCAATTATATAAACTCTAATAATGTATCTGTAATTTTGGTAAGAAGTGCTACTAAGGTTCGTAAAGACATTATTGATGCTTGCCCGAACCTAAAAGTAATTGGTCGTGGTGGAGTTGGAATGGACAATATA
>Ga0114958_10001202_pt1 | contig 20692 bp, 13 predicted proteins | sample C_130208_EF_Meta_FD_89577 | JGI IMG/M metagenome (GOLD analysis project Ga0114958, IMG submission 89577) | Freshwater microbial communities from Lake Croche, Canada to study carbon cycling - C_130208_EF_MetaG | ecosystem: Environmental > Aquatic > Freshwater > Lake | place: Lake Croche, Canada...
GCGCTTACCGCCCTGCGCTTACCGCCTTGCGCTTGCCGCCCTGCGCTTACCGCCTTGCGCTTGCCGCCCTGCGCTTGCCGCCCTGCGCTTACCGCTTTGCGCTTACCGCCTTGCGCTTGCCGCCCTGCGCTTACCGCTTTGCGCTTACCGAAAACCCGGTCCCGTAGTCCCTTTCCTTTTTTTCAAGCGCCGGAGGCTATTGAATCTGGGTGGGCTGGGGTTTGGGCTTGGGCCTGAGGACTGCCGGATCCTCGGCAGGAACCTTTAAATCGGTGCGGAGGCGTTTGAGCTCGTCGTGGAGATCCTTCTGCACGGCGGCGTAGGCCGGCTGCCCGTAAACGCTGCGCATTTCGTGGGGGTCCTGAACCAGGTCGAACAGTTCCCAGTAATCGACATCGGAGTAGTAAAAGTGGACCAGTTTGTAGCGGTCGGTGACGACGCCGTAATGGCGGCGGACTTTGTGGACGCCGGGGTATTCGTAGTAATGGTAGTAAAAGCTTTTGCGCCAGTCCGGCGGCGTGCGGCCGTGCAGGACGGGGACCAGGCTGCGGCCTTGGATGTCGGCGGGGATGGGTTGGTGGGCGGCTTCAAGGAAGGTGCTGGCAAAGTCAATGTTGGCCACCAGATTGCTGTTGGCGCTCCCGGCGGGGGTCACCCCGGGCCAGCGCACGATCAGGGGCGTGCGCAGCGATTCCTCAAAGATCCAACGCTTGTCGAACCAGCCGTGTTCGCCAAGGTAGAAGCCCTGATCGGACGAATAGACCACAATCGTGTTGGTGGCCAGCCCCGTGTCATCGAGATATTTGAGGAGACGTCCAACGCTTTCGTCGACCGAGAGGACCGTTCCGAGGTAATCGTGCATGTAGCGTTGATAGCGCCAGTGGACGAGGTCTTTGCCCTGGGGGTTGGCTTTGAGAAACTCCTGGTTGCGGGGCTCGTAATAGGCGTTCCAGAGTTTGAGTTGTGCCTCGGTCATGCCTCCGGGGGTTTGCAGCTTGGCATCCAACTTCGTGAAGGTGTTGGCAATGGTCATGTCCTGCAAATGTTCGGCGGCCCCGCGGCCGGCGTAGTCATCAAACAAAGTCTCCGGCTCGGCGAATTTGCGGTCTCCGTTCCAGTCCAGGTTTTTGAGGTTGGGCGCCCATTCCCGATGGGGTGCTTTGTGCTGGCACATCAGCAGAAACGGCTTGCTTGGATCCCGCCGCTTCAACCAGTCGAGCGAGAGATCAGTGATGATGTCGGTGACATAGCCTTGGCGTTTGATTTTGTCGCCCATGCGGTTCATGGCGGGGTTGTAGTAGATGCCCTGACCCGGAAGGATATCCCAGTAGTCGAAACCGGTGGGGTCGCTGTTCAAATGCCACTTGCCGATCATGGCGGTCTGATAGCCTGCGGCCTGAAGAAGCTTTGGCATCGTCTGCTGCGAGCCATCGAAGATGAAGTGGGAGTTGTCGTAGAAGCCGTTGAGATGGTTGTATTTGCCGGTCAACACACACGCCCGAGCCGGACCGCAGATGGAGTTTGGAACCAGGGAACGGTGGAAGATCATGCCTTCCCGCGCCAGCCGGTCGATGTTCGGGGTGACGATGAGTTTGCGTGGATCGCCATAGGCGCTGACGGCCTGGTAAGCGTGGTCATCGGAGAAGATGAAGAGGATGTTGGGCTGGGTTGTGGCGGCTGCCGGCGCAGTCAGGCAGGCCAGGGCTAAGGCGCAGAGGATGCCTTGCAAGAGGTGCAAAGTGCGGCGGCTGAAGGGGGCAGTCTTCATGAACTCAAGGCGATGGGGTTGGGGCTATTGGGAAGCCGGTTTTGGTTCCGCTGGCAGTGTGGCGCGGAAATCGGCCGGCTCGGCATAGAGACCGAACTCTGCCAGAGCGGGGCAGACGGGCGCCTGGGTGATCCTCAAGCGCACCTTGGTGGTGGTGACGTAGTCGCCGCGCACGAGGCGGTGGTTGCCGATGCTGGTGCCCTTGGCAAACTCGGTCCATTGCCCGTTTTGCCACTGGTCCAGAGCGAAGGCCTCGATGCGCTGGCCCAGAGGCAGGTATTCCCGAAGGCTGACGACATTGAAGGTTTTGGGCTTGCCCAGATCCAGCACCAATTCCGGGGTGGTGACGTTGTCATCGGTGGTCCAGTAGGTGTCGCGCTTGTGGTCAAGGAGGTTTTCCGCGGAAAAGTGTTTGTCCCCGCCGCGGGTGTTGCCGGGGATGATTTTGGCGCCGCGGGTCAGGTCCTTGGCGAAGGTGGCGTCGAGTATGCTGCGGAAAACGCGCAGTGCGGCCACGTCGTGTTCGTTGATCCGTCCGCGCCGGTCGGGCGGCAGGTTGAGGTTGAGCGTGGCGCCACGCCCCACGGAGTGGTAATAGATATCGAGCAGCTTGGCCGGGGTCCTGACCTTGAGGTCTTCGGGGGAGTGATAGAACCAGCCCGGGCGGATGGAGACGTCGCATTCGGCCGGGAGCCAGTGGGTGCCTGGGCGCTCGCCGGAGTTCAAGCCGGCGGCGCTGCCGCCGGCGTAGCGGCCGTCATTGTTGAGGGTGGCCCAGCAGGGGTCGCCGGCCATGCCCCGCTCATTGCCGACCCAGCGCAAATCCGGTCCCGCATCACTGAACACGCAGGCCATCGGTTGGAGTTGGCGCACCAGTTGGTGGGTCTTGTCCCAGTCGTAATAGGTTTTGCCGGAGATTTCCCGTTTCTCATTGGCCCCGCCGTAGTAGCCGCTGCCCCCGTTGGCCCCGTCAAACCAGACTTCGAAGATGTCGCCGTACTGGGTGAGCAGCTCCTGCAATTGGTCGCGGTAATAGTTGATGTATTCCGGCCGGCCGTAATCCTTGTGGTTGCGGTCCCAGGGGGAAAGATAGACGCCGAATTTGAGGCCTTGGCGGTGGCAGGCCCGGGAAATTTCGCCGACCACGTCGCCCTTGCCGTCTTTCCACGGGCTGTTTTTAACGGAATGCGCGGTGTGTTTGCTGGGCCAGAGGCAGAAGCCATCATGGTGTTTGGCGGTGAGGATGAGGCCTTTCATCCCGGCCGCCTTGGCGACGGCCACGATCTGGTTTGCATCAAACGCGGTGGGGTTGAAGACGCTTTCGGGCTCGCCGCCCAGCCCCCATTCCCGGTCGGTGAATGTGTTTACCGTGAAGTGGAGGAATCCATAGAACTCCATCTCCTGGGTGCGGAGTTGGCGTGCGCTGGGCACCGGTCCGTAAGGCGCCGGGGCAGTGACCGGGGAGGCCGTGGTGATGGAGGCGGCTGCCAGCAGCAGGCAGCAGGCAAGGCGGCGGACGGCTGGGCGGAGGTTGTGAAAGGAAGGGGTTGAATTCATGGGGCGTGACGCGGTTGCCAGGCTTTTGGTTGTCTGGTGGGACTGGGGTTGAGGATCGGATGTTAGGATGGGAAAAGCCGGCTTACTTGGTGTCCGCCCGCAGCTGGAGGTCTTCAGGTTTCACCCCTTTTTTGAATCCGTTGAAATTGTAGGCTGTGGGTTTGTAATCGCCCACCAGCCGCACATCCGCCCTGGCCGGCACTTCCAGGTTCAAGCCCCAATAGACGCTGTTGACCAGAAGCCGGCGCAGGCTTTCATCGCGCAAATCGGTGGAGCTGCCCATGGTGGTGCAAAACACATTGTTGGTCCGGCCCGCCTCGTTGCGGTGCACCCGCGTCCATACCAGCGGCCGGAGCGGATTGTTTTTGCCGGTGGCTTCCGGGGGCGCATCGGGTGTCGTGCCGGCCAGCACCTGGCCGCGCAGGAGGATTTTGGAGTCGGGCTGCGGGTTGACGTGGTATTCACCGGTGTCGGCGAAGATTTGGCCCACGCCGCGGAGGAGCGGGTCGGTGGCGGCGGCAGGTTCCGGGATGCCGCGTGTGGCTTCCTTGTGGTTTTCGCCCAGATGACTGACCCAGGTCTCGCCCAGCACCTGGCGTCCAAAGCCGCCCGGCCAAGTCTTGCTGTTATGCGAGTAGCGCGAATAGGCCGAATTGGTGGGGTTGCCGTAAGAAAAGGCGTGGGTGCTGGTGCGCAGGCCGATGATTGGTTTGCCCGCCAGGTAGGCATCCACAAAGTGCTTCATGGTCGCATCCGGCCAGTGGCGAAAGCGCAGCATCATCACGATCGCGTCGGCATGGTCCAGAGCCTCGGGGCCCGAGAGGCTGCTGGCGGCATTGGGATTGATGGTTCCGTCCTTGGCGTCGAGCGAGAAGAGCACCGTGCACTTGAACCCGTGCCGGACGGAGAGGATTCGGGCCAGCTGCACCAGGCTCTCCTCGGAGCGATACTCCTCGTCGCCGGTCAGGAAAACCAAGTGTTTGCCCGAGCCCGGCCCGGTTCCGCCCTCGTAAACCACGGATTCAGCGGCGTGTGACTGGATCCGGCCCAGGGCAAGCAGCGCGGTGGCCAAGGATAAAAGCGATACAATGGTCTTTTTCATATTAGGAATAAGGTGGATGGAAACATGAGTCGTCCGTCCCCGCTATCGCTCAAATGTACCAGGCCCGATGGGGTGGGTGAGCCATGGGATCTGACACCCGGCCGGTTGGGTGCGGGGCGGAACGGGGAATGCCCGCTGGAACGTGTTGAGGGGATGCCTTGGAAGATTGCGGGTGTTGTTTGCGGCAAAGATCAGCCGGAGTTGGAAACCTGTTTCAAATCCGCCCGGCTGCCCTCGTAGGTTTGGTGATAGGCCAACACCTTCGGGTCCGGCGCCAGGCCCCAGCTCTGGCAGGCAGCCGTATAAAGCGCGGGCCACCAGTTTTCATGCAGGGTCAGCCCCTCCTCAAGCACCCCTCGCCAGTTGTTTAAAATCCGCGACCAGCAGGCGTCGCCGTAGGCGGTGGCTTTGGCCGGGTCACCCATTGCCGAGACATACCAGTCGCGTCCGATCCGGGCATGCAGGACTTCGTCGGCCCAGTCATAATCCTGGAAGAGTCCGGCCAGAGGGTCGCCCGACTGGAGGCCGACCTCCATTTCGTAGCGTTTGCCGTTGCGGCCCATGAGGCCTTGTTCGATGAAGTAGAGCACGGCATGGCGCTCCAGCGGGGTGCATTCGGTGTTCAGCCGGTAGGACCAGTTCCAGCTGATCCGGGCCAGCTGCCAGTCCACGCCGTTGGCGGTGAACCCGACCTCGCCCATGAGCGCGTGCCGGGCCTCATCCCAGAGTTGGCGCGACATGTCCCGATAATACGCGGCCGGTTTGCCCGGTGTTTGCGCCACAATGCTGGCCATCATCTCAGGCACATCAATCTCACGCAGCCGCCGGTAATAGAGCATGAGCGTCTTGGCCCGGGCCGGCATGGCCGGGTCGTATAAGAAAACCTCAGGATTGACGCCCTGATTCCACGGATCGCGAAACCGTTCGTCGCGCTGCGGTCTGCCGTCATACACGTAGGGGGCCGCCGAGTGGAGAGGCGCCGGAGTTTTCAGAGCCGCCGCATGCGAGCCGTCCAAGTGTCCCGCCGCCGCCAGGCAATCCTCGAGCAGACTCAGCCAGGGGCGCATCTGTTCCCGGGGATCGGGACCGACGAGTTGGGCGATTGCTTTTGCCCCGAAAGAAATGAGGTCGGCCAGTTCCAAGCGGGCGAAGCGGATCACGCGCACGCTCGGGGCGTCGGCCAGAGGGTTGGTTTCCTGCAGATGCCGCGCCAGGGCGGCATCCAGTGCGGGCAATGCTTTTTCATAAAGCCCGACCAGCAACCGGGCCGTGTCGGGTGCGGCCAGAATCTCGTCGAAGAAGAGCCGGAGCGGGTCGGAGGGAATGGCGTCCAGCCCGAGCGGGGGTTCGCGCATTTCGCCGACCCGGGTGCGCAGGCTCATCACGTGTTCGGAGCAGAGATAGGCATGGAGGCTGAAGGCGGATTTCAACTCGTAGACGGGTTCGGCGGTGATGCGGGCGGTGAAGATTTCGTGGAGCCGCTTGAAGGCATAGTGATAGCGTTTCAACCGGGACACGCAGGGCTCGATCAGCAGGCCCGGACGCGATGCCTCATCGAAAGTGCAGAGCCCGCCCAAGGGCGGCAGATCGCGGTGACTTTTGTGGTTCATGCTTTTTCTGGAACGCCGCTCCATCGACCGTCGCGGGGATGCTGACAAATCAAGTCGGAGGCGCCCTTCAGGTTCAGGATGGGACTTTAGCAGGTCGTGGGTCCGGGCCTCAAGAGAGAAGGCTGAAACCTGAAGCGGGGCATTTGATCCGGGTCCCGCCAACGGCAGCAACCTTTTCCTTCTTGTCGCAGGGGGGCAGAGGCTGCCGGTCATTTGCGGCCGGTGGAAACGCTCCCCCAGCGCCCCGTTTCATGGCCGGGATTTTGCGGGGGGGGTTAAAGGAATGGCCAAAGTCAGCGGCAACAGGCAAGGTGTGGGATCTGCGATGAACAAGCTTCTTTTTCTGCCCGTTTTCACGGGCGCTGTGGCTTTCCAACTGCTGGCCTCGACGCCGGCGGAGCTGGAGGCGGTCAAGGCGGAAACCCTGCATCCGTTTCGCGGGGCGGGCGTTCACGAGGTTGACCCCCGGTCGCTCGACGGAAAGGTGATGTGCGGCTATCAGGGTTGGTTCAACGCTGAGGGCGATGGCGCGCAACGCGGATTTCAGCATTGGACCAAAGGGGGCGGAGGCCTCCAGCCGGGGAATGCGAAGGTGGATCTCTGGCCGGATGTTTCGGAGCTCGGTGCCGGGGAGCGTTTTCCCACCGGCTTCCGGCATTCCGACGGAAGCCCGGCGCAGGTTTTCAGCTCCTTTAAGGAGGCCACCGTGCTGCGCCATTTCCAATGGATGCGCGACTACGGAATCGACGGGGTGTTTGTGCAGCGCTTCATTGCTCCGCTGCGTGATTCCCAAACGCTGCGGCACAACAACGTGGTGCTGGACCACTGCCGCGCGGGGGCCAACCGCTCCGGACGCGTCTATGCCGTGATGTATGACCTGAGCGGGCTTGGCGAAAACCGGGTCTTGGAGGCCGCGCAGGATTGGCGCGCACTGAGGACAAGAATGCGCGTGACCGAGGATCCGGCTTATCTGCGGCATCGAGGCAAGCCGGTGGTGGCCGTCTGGGGGGTGGGTTTCAACAGGGGTCGCAGCTACAGCGTTGAGGAGTGCCGGGGGCTGGTGGAGTTTTTGAAAAAGGACGGTTGCACGGTCATGCTCGGGGTGCCGACGGGGTGGCGGGAATTGACCCGCGACAGCGTCACGAATCAAACACTGCATCAGGTGATCCAGCTTGCGGACATTGTCAGCCCGTGGACTGTGGGGCGGTATCATACTCCGGCGGAGGCCGCGCGGCACGGGCAGCAGGTTTGGAAGCCTGATTTGGAGTGGTGTCGTGCGCGGGGGATTGACTATCTGCCCGTGGTTCATCCGGGGTTTAGTTGGTTTAATATGATGGGCAAGGCTTATAATAAGACCCCCAGACTCAAGGGCCAATTCCTCTGGTCCCAGTTTGTCGCAGCCAGACAGGCGGGGGCCGGGATGATTTATGTGGCCATGTTTGATGAGGTGGACGAGGGGACGGCTGTTTTCAAATGCACCAATGACACACCCGTGGGCAACAAGGAGCGGTTCCTGACTTACGAGGGTTTGCCATCGGACTTCTACCTCAAGCTGACCGGGCAGGGCGCACGGCTCTTGCGCGGGGAAATCCCGATGGAGGGTGGAGTGCCGCGATGACCCGCTTTATTTATGGCCAAGCCGGGTTCTCTATGATTGGATATCCGAACCAGCCTGTTAATTGATGCGAAACACAACAGCAAAGTATAAAACAAATGACGCCCCCGTTTTGCATGGTGGCACGCATCGTTCCGCCCCCGCCTGGCGGGGTGCGGATGGGCAAACCGTTGTTGCCTTAAACCCTGTGCGGACGTTTTTATAATCCCTGCGGAAATTCCAGCCTGCGCATTGCTCCGTGTCGTTCGTGGCCGGTATCGCCGCCGCAACGCTTTCAATGCCTAGGCGACTCCAAAGGCCATCCCGAAGAGTTTTTTCAGGGGCCGTGTCAACTGGAAGGAAATCTTCGGGGCGCGGCGATTGGCAAAGCGGGCGGGGACGGCACGGTTGTGGTGGGCCTGAAGACCCGGCAAACGCGGCGGGCCGGTTTTTGAGAAACAGTGGAAACATTCCGTGAAAAAAACGAAATCCATCTTGGCAATCGTGGCGGCGGTCTTTGCCTTGGCGCTTACGGCCGTCCTGAACGGAGCCGAGGTCGCCCAATGGGAGGTGTTTCAAACCTCCTTCCAATCGGCCAAACGGTATCCCAATCCATTCACCGACGTGGAGGTGAGTGTCGCTTTCCGGCAAGGCGGCAAGCGGTGGGTCATGCCGGCCTTCTGGGAGGGGGGCGGCAAATGGACCGTGCGCTTCGCACCTCCTGCGGAAGGTGAATACCGCTACCGGGTCGAATGCTCCGACCCGGCCAACACGGACCTGGGCGGGAAGGAAGGCACTCTGCGAGTCGGCAAATACGGGGGCGGCAACCCTTTGCTGAAGCACGGGTTTCTCCGGGTGTGCGCTGATCGGCGGCACTTTGAGCACGCGGACGGCACCCCGTTTTTCTGGCTTGGGGACACCTGGTGGAAAGGGCTGGCCAAACGGCTCACGTGGGAAGGGTTTCAAGAGCTGACGGCCGACCGCAAGGCCAAGGGGTTTAGCGTGGTGCAGATAGTGTGCGGGCGGTATCCGGATGAAGCGGGGTTTCTCCCGCGCTGGGAGAACGAAGGCGGCAAGCCCTATACCACCAAGGACTTCACGGGGATCAATCCTTGCTACTTTGATTATGCAGACCGGCGGATCAAGCATTTGGTGGATTCGGGTATTGTTCCGGCGATCGTCGGCGGGTGGGGTCGGCCTGACTGCAACAGTCTGGAGGCCGGCGTGGTCAACATCAAGCGACACTGGCGCAATCTGGTGGCGCGGTATGGCGCTTATCCCACCCTCTGGATTATTGGCGGTGAATCCTCGGGGCCGCAATGGACCGAGATTGCCAGATATGTGCAGCAGATTGACCCTTACGGGCGGCCGGCCTCCATCCACCCGGGCGATTCGGGCCGCGGGTCGGTGACGGATGAATCGGTGATCAATTTCGACATGCTCCAGACCGGCCACGGCGACTGGGACGCGGCGCGCGGGGCCATTCCCAAGCTCAAGGCGGCCTATGATCGGACGCCTGCCATGCCGGCGCTGATTGGCGAGTATTGCTACGAAGGCCACATGCAGACGGCGTTTCAGGATGTGCAGCGCTATGTCTTCTGGGGCAGCATGCTCAGTGGTGCGGCCGGCCTTACCTACGGCGCGGCGGGAATCTGGCATTCAGGCGTGGAGGGCGATCCAGGCATCAACCCAATCTATGACTGGACGACTTGGAAGGAGGGGATGGGCTTCGCCGGTTCGACGCAATTGGGTTTGGGCAGGAAACTGCTTGAACAGTATCCATGGGCGCGTTTCGAACCGCATCCGGAATGGGCCGAGCCGGGCTGTTTCGCCGCCGGAATTCCGGGCCAGGTGCGCTTCATTTATCAGCCCCGGCGCGGAGTTTACAATTGGACCGGAACCGTTGTGAAGCGCCTGGAGCGCGGCGTGACCTATCACGCTTTTTATTTCAACCCCGTCAACGCGAAGCGATACGATCAAGGCACGTTCGTCAGCGCGGGTCCCGCCCCCAAGCCTTTTGAAGGCCATACCATGCCATTGCTCTTCGCCGACCGTTTCGACGCGGCTCCTGGCCAGGATTGGAAGGATTACGGCACGCCAAGTCAGCGCAACGACGGCCGGCTCGTGGGCGGAAAAGGTCTGGAGACCGTCCTGAAAAAGTTCGATGAGCCCAATCTCATGGCCAGCGTGGACGCCCGCAGCGATGCCGAGGCGGGCATCATTCTGCGCTTTCACGATTCCGATCATTATTTGGTCGCTTTATACACCCCTTCGCTGAAGGCCATCTTTATCCATGACCGCCAGGACGGGCAATGGGGTGGGCAGCTTGGGCGCATTGAAGTGCCGGAGATCGGACCGAAGATTCACCTGACCGCCGCGGCCTCCGGCGGCTACGCCGCCCTGGTTCTGACCGATGGCCAAAGAACCTACTCCACACCTGCCGTCAAAGTCAGCAATGTCAGCAGCGGGCGAGCCGGCTTGTGGCTTTTCCAGATCGGCGACCGGCAGGAATTCAGCCGCTTTGAACTATCCCGGAGCGGATTTGTTCCGCCGAAACTTGAAGCCACCGGGCAAGCGCATCGGGTGGTTTCTGATGAGCTTAAGGCTCCGGGGCTCCCTTCGCCCCAGGACTGGGTGCTGGTGCTGGAGCGGGTGAAGGAATAGGGCGCAGCCAAGGCAACCCGTGCAGACTTTATCCGTGTTGCCGGGGTCGCACGTGTGGGTTCCTGCAAAGGGTGCCGTAACCGTTCAGCGGGACGCGTTGGAAACCTGCTTCAAAAGCACGAAACCACCCGCGAACACTTTTACTCCGGTGAAAGTTTTTGTCAGCGCAATGAGTGAATAACACCGGGGGCGACGATCACTTTTGCATGGTTGGTTTCGGTTCACCTGGCGGGTGAAGGAAAGGATGAGATTTCCTTGCGCAACTTGCCGGGGAAATTCGCGTTCACACGAACAAAAGAGGTGCTCGCGCCTTGCGGCGGCCCGGCCGCGTGGAGCGGCTTTCCCAAGCACCTCGGGATCACCCGCAGGATCAGTTCCGGGAACGCCCGGGATGAAATCACGGTGTATGTGCGGACCTGGATAGGGGCGCGGCCACGCCCGAACAGGTGGCACTGCTCTATGGCGGCGAAAGGGGAGTGGCGGCAGGCGATGAAAGGCGGCTATGAGCAGCTGCGGACGGGGTTGGCGACAATTGAGCCGCAGTTGGAATCCCAAGGCGACGGTTTTGGTTTGCGGAGTGCGCCCGCCCCGGGTGCAGCAGCCCTCGTCCCCGGCGACTTTCTGCGCCAGATCGCCCCCAAAACCAGAGATGTCCCCCCAGAATGCCTTGCCCGGCGCTCTTGCCAACCCGCGTTTTCTGCCGCGCCGCGGCGGCGCGCACGGAGTGGCGCGCCCCACCTCTTTGTTTCATACCCATCCCATAGGCACCCGGTTGCGCCATCAGAAAAACAATCCACCTTCATGCCCGCCCGTCAGGCTGAACTCCAACTGCGGGTTTTAGGGGGCAAAGTTCACGCCGCCGCTGAGTGGAGAGGCCCCGCGCCGGTCGCAAACCGGCTCGAAAGGCGGCGGTGCTTGAGTCTTGTTCGCAACACGATTGGCAATTAAGCTAGAATTTTTCGTTCCAATCCGCTTTTGAATAGCGGTCGCGGGTCAGGGCGCGGATGGTTTCCAAGGGCGGGTTGAGGAGGGGTTGGCCGGCTTGCCAGGCTTCACGCAAGACCTCTTTCACAAGTGCGGCCGGGGTATGGAGGTTGGTCAAAAAGACGTGGTGGGCGCGGTTTTGCCGGTAGTCGGGCTGCAGGGATGGGAAGGGCAGCAGGCGGGTGATCCGGGACAGATCATAGTCGAGCAGCAAGGTGCCGTGGAAGAGGAGGAATTTTTTTTTCCTGCGCTGGGCGTTTCCGGAAAATTTCAACCCGCCCAAAGTAAGGTCGGTGTGCCCCTGGATTTCCACGGGCCGCTTCAGCAGTCGCGCCAAGGCGTCGCGGTTGCGTTCCATGATGAAGCGGTTGGTGCTTGTGATGCCGCCCAAGGCGGAGAGTGCGGCGATCTCCAGGACCAGTGAATAATTCAGACAGCCCGGTCCCTGCACGACTGTGCCGCCGCCGCTGCAGCGGCGCAGCACGGGCACCTGGAGTTCCGCACAGGCGGCACGATTCACCTCGGTGTCGGTTTTGTTGGCGTAGCCGATGACCACGAAGGGCAGGGGGGATTCCCAGCAGCGCAGCACTTCCCCCCCCGCGCCGGCTTCCGCCGTGTCCAGGAGCGCTTCGTCGGCCGCCAGGTTTTCCGCCGGTTCGGGCAGGGACAAATCAAGGAATTTCATCGGGCGGCAATCGTGATTTTTCTGGCTTTGAGCGGCGGTTCCCGTTTTAATCGGGCCTTCCCCCGGCGGGGAAAGTGCTCCGGAGATGGGTGTTTTGTCCAGCCCCCGGGAATTAAATTATTTAACACAGTGAAATCCGAATCAAAAGAACTTTACGGTTCACCGTCCTCCGCGCGGAACGGCGACAAGCTCCAAGCCTCGTTGCAGTCCGTCCTTGATCTCGCTTTGGAGAGCCAGGGCACCGAGCGGACGGCGCAGTTGCTGGAGACGCTGGCCAACCGGCTGCGGAGTGATCGCAACGAGCTGCCCCGGGGGTTCACCACGCCTTACGCCAACACGATTCCCGCCGACCAGCAACCCGAGTATCCGGGGGACTGGAAGACGGAGGTCCGCCTCAAGAGTTTGATGCGCTGGAACGCCATGGCCATGGTGGTCAAGGCCAACTCCACCACCAACGTGGGCGGTCATATCTCGAGCTATGCCTCCTCCGCCACCCTCTATGAAGTGGCATTCAACCATTTTCTGCGCGGTCGCACGGCCGATTTTCCCGGGGATGCGGTTTATTTTCAGGGGCACGCCGCGCCGGGGGTTTATGCCCGGGCTTTTCTGGAAGGCCGCCTGCAGGAAATCCACCTGCAAAATTTCCGTCAGGAACTCGCCCAGGGCGGCGGTCTGTCCTCCTATCCGCATCCCTATCTGATGCCGGAATTCTGGCAGTTCCCCACCGTTTCAATGGGATTGGGCCCCATCATGTCCATCTATCAGGCCCGGTTCAACCGTTACCTCTCGGCGCGCAAGTTCATCGGCCAGCAGGATCCGAAGGTCTGGGCTTTCATCGGGGACGGCGAAAGTGACGAGCCGGAAACCCTGGGTTCCATCACTCTGGCGGCGCGGGAGAATCTCGACAATTTGATCTGGGTCATCAATTGCAACCTGCAGCGGCTCGACGGTCCGGTGCGCGGCAACGGCAAGATCATTCAGGAACTCGAAGGATTGTTCCGCGGCGCGGGTTGGTATGTGATCAAGGTCGTCTGGGGCAGCGACTGGGACGAGTTTCTGGCCCGCGACAAGACCGGACTGCTGCTCAAGCGCATGGAGGAGGCGGTGGACGGGGAGTATCAGAAATACGTCGTCGAGCCCGGCAGTTATACCCGGAAGCATTTCTTCGGCAAATACCCGGAACTGCTCAAGCTGGTCAACCATCTGACCGACGAGCAGATCCGCAAGCTGCTGCGCGGCGGCCACGACACGCGCAAGATGTATGCGGCCTACAAGGCGGCCACCGAACACAAGGGCCAGCCCACGGTGATTCTGGCCAAGACCGTCAAGGGCTACGGACTGGGCGAGGCGGGCGAGGGGCGCAACATCTCGCATCAGCAGAAGAAAATGAACGAGAAGGAGTTGCGCGAATTCCGCGAGCGCTTCCAGATCCCCATCAGCGACGATGTCATCGCCGAGACGCCCTTCTACCGGCCGCCGGCCGACAGCCCGGAGATCAAGTATTTGCTGGAGCGGCGCAAGGCGCTGGGCGGATTTCTGCCAGCCCGGGTCAGCAATGCGCCGCGCCTGGATGTTCCGGCGTTGGCTTTCTTCAAGGAGTTTTTCAACGGCACCGGCACCGGTGAAGCGTCGACCACCATGGTTTTTGTGCGCCTGCTCACCCTGCTGCTCCGGCACAAGGGAATGGGCAAGCACCTCGTGCCCATCATTCCCGATGAGGCCCGGACTTTCGGCATGGATTCCCTGTTCCGTGAGATCGGGATTTACGCCTCGAAAGGCCAGCTCTATGAGCCTGTGGACAAGAAGTCCCTGCTTTATTATCACGAGGCCAAGGACGGGCAGATTCTGGAGGAAGGCATCACCGAGGCGGGGGCCATGTCGTCGTTCATCGCTGCGGGCACCAGCTATGCCACTCATGGCGTGGAGATGATCCCCTTCTACACCTATTACTCCATGTTCGGTCCCCAGCGGATCGGCGACTTGATGTGGCTGGCCGGCGACATCAAGGCCAAGGGCTTCATGCTCGGGGCCACCTCGGGTCGGACCACTCTCAACGGGGAAGGCTTGCAGCATCAGGACGGACATAGCCTTCTTCATGCGAGCACAATTCCCACGGTGTTGTCGTATGATCCGGCTTTCGGTTTTGAAATCGCGGTGATTGTTGCCGACGGTTTGCGCCGGATGTATGCCGAAGGCGAGGAGTTGCTTTATTATATCGCGCTCTACAACGAGAACCATGTCATGCCGCCGATGCCGGCGGGTGTCGAAGAGGGAATCCTCAAGGGGCTCTACAAATTCAAACCCGGACCGGAGAAGGGCAAAATTAAAGCCCAGATTCTCGGCAGCGGCCCGATCATCCGTTCCGCTCTGCTGGCCCAGGAAATCCTGGCCGAACGTTACGGCGTGTCAGCCGATGTCTGGAGTGCCACGAGTTACAAGCTGCTGCGCACTGATGCCATCCGCTGCTCCCGCTGGAACATGCTCCATCCGACCGCCACGCCGCGTAAATCCTACGTGGAGACCTTGCTGGCCAAGGAGCAGGGCGTCTTTGTCGCCGTCTCCGACAACATCCGGACTGTGCCGGATCAGATTGCCCCTTGGGTTCCGGGGGGATTAACGACGCTGGGCACGGACGGGTTTGGTCGCAGTGACACCCGCACCCGCTTGCGCCGGTTTTTCCAAGTCGATGCGGAAAGCACCGTGATCGCAACCCTCCACGCCTTGGCGGAGAAGGGCCAGATCAGCCGCGAAGTTGTGGCCAAGGCCATCGTCGATCTGGGCGTGGATCCGGAAAAATTGCAGCCGCAATTGATCTGACCTTTCAGCGGGGCAGGGCGGGGGAGGCCCGAAATCCAAAGGCGCGGCGGCTTTGGATTTTTTTCTTCCTTAGCCTATGGGGTGGGGATTCGAGAGCGTTTTCGTTTGTTGGATGGGACGAAGCAGTGCGGCAGCGGAGGAATTGTTGCCGCTCCGGCTGTTGCGTTTGAAGCGGAGGTCTTCATTTCGTATTTCTCGAAAGTCTTTTGCCTTTCTATAAGGGGGAAGCGCAAGGCGGTTGGCGGTTGGCAGCGCCGTTGCCTTTTTCGCGCTTACCGCTTACCGCTTAGCGCTTGGCGCTTGGCCCCTATACAAAGAATTCCCCCGATGAAAAAATCGCGCGTTGAAGCCCTGAACCTGCTAGGGTTTTGGAAACCGAAATCCGCTTGCCACGAAAGTCCGCCTAAAAACAAGGATTCACAATCATCCCAACCAGTTCTCATTGAGTAGAGGTTCATGGGCAGGGAAAACAAGGCGCGGCGTGTTTCCGATCGACCGGAGAAAGAATTGATTCGAGCTTCCATCGCGGTTTAGCATTCGGGATCGAATTGCGAACCCGGCCAATCCGGTTGCCTGACGCCCAACCCGGCGCGAATCCCGAGGTGTGCGGGCTGCGGCTCTCTGTGGACGCGAACAATCCGCAGGCCCGGGCTGGCTGCGGCCACCCGGGGTTGAACCGGACGAGGTATGAAATGTTTGAAAAAGATTCCGGCTTGAAAATCGGCCGGGCTGTTTGTGACTGATGAAAAAAATCCTTTCAATCCTGGGTTGGCTCTTGCTGGCCGCGGCCGGTGCCGGAACTTTCGCCATATTGGCCGGGCATCGCGGCGAACAGATCAACTCGGTTTACATACTGGTGGCGGCCCTGTGCACCTACGCGCTGGGCTACCGGTTCTACTCCAAATGGCTCGCCGCCCGTTTGCTGGTGCTTGATGACCGCCGGGCCACCCCGTGCGAGGTGCATGAGGACGGCCGGGATTTCTGCCGGACGAACAAATGGATCGTGTTCGGGCACCACTTCGCGGCCATCTCCGGGCCGGGGCCGCTGGTCGGGCCGGTTCTGGCGGCCCAGTTCGGGTATCTGCCCGGGACACTCTGGATTTTGATCGGGGTGGTGATGGGCGGGGCGGTGCAGGATTTTGTCATCCTCTTTTGTTCGCTGCGGCGCGACGGGAAATCTCTGGGCCAGATGGTAAAAGAGGAGCTTAATTCGACGGCGGGTTATCTGGCGCTGCTGGCCATTCTGGCGATTTTGGTGATCCTGCTGGCGGTGCTTGGGCTGGTGGTGGTCAAGGCGCTGGCCGAAAGCCCTTGGGGGATTTTCACGGTGAGTGCCACCATTCCGATCGCCATGATGATGGGTGGGTATATGCGCTATGTGCGGGTGGGCAAGGTGCTGGAGGCTTCGGTGCTGGGCGTGGTGCTGCTTTTGCTCGCAGTGTGGGGCGGCAAACTGGTGCATCAAAACGCCGGCTGCTCCCGGATCTTCAGCCTGTCCGACCTGACGCTGGCCTGGTCGGTGATTGTGTATGGGGTGGCGGCCAGTGTGTTGCCGGTGTGGTTGTTGCTGGCACCGCGGGATTATCTGAGCACGTTCATGAAGCTGGGGACGATTCTAGCCTTGGCCTGCGGGGTTTTTCTGGTGCTGCCCGACTTGAAAATGCCGGCGCTGACCCATTTCATAGGCGGCTCCGGGCCGGTGGTGGCGGGCGGGGTGTTTCCCTTCTGCTTCATCACCATTGCCTGCGGTGCCATCTCGGGTTTTCACACGCTGGTGGCCAGCGGCACGACGCCCAAAATTCTCACGCGCGAGAGCTACGCCCGGCCGGTCGCTTACGGCGCCATGTGCCTGGAGTCGCTCGTCGCCATCATGGCCCTGATTGCCGCCTGCACTCTGGAGCCGGGGGTCTATTTGTCCATGAACCTCAAGGGTGAGGCCGCGGCCACCGTGGCCAAAGTCAACGGCTTGGGATTCCCGGTCACCGTTGGACAGATGAACGAGCTGGCTGCCGGTATTGGTGAGAAAACCCTCTTTGGCCGCACCGGGGGTGCCGCCACGCTGGCGGTCGGTATGGCGCAGGTTTTCTCCCGGGCTGTCAGCGGGCGTTGGCTGGATCTCTGGTATCATTTTGCCATCATGTTCGAGGCGCTCTTCATTCTTACAACCATGGATGCAGGGACGCGGGTGGGGCGTTACATCATGCAGGATTTGCTGGGGAACCTGTGGCAGCCGCTGGGCGACACGAAAAATCTGGGGGCCAATCTGCTGGCCAGCATCCTGATGGTGGGCGGTTGGGGCTGGTTCCTCATCCAGGGGGTGCGCGATCCGCTGGGCGGGATCAATTCCCTGTGGCCGCTGTTTGGGATCGCCAACCAGATGCTGGCGGCTATTGCCTTGTGCTTGGCCACGACGGTCATCCTGAAAATGCAGATCTTGGCCGGAAACTCCGGCCGCAGGCGTCTGGCTTTGGTCACCCTTCTGCCGCTGGCTTGGTTGCTCGCAGTCACATTCACGGCGGGTGTGGAAAAGATCGGGCACTCCGATCCGCGCATTGGTTTTCTGGCTCAGGCCCGGATGCTGGGTGAAAAGGAGCCGCAGCTTTTGCGGTTCAAGCTTGAGGCGGATCGGGAGTTGTCGGAGTTTCCAGGCGTTGGTTCCGGCGGGGGTGCCAAGGCCGGGCAGGAGGACGGGCTTGGGCTGTTGAAAAAGAGTGCGGATCAGGCGCGGCTGGCCCTTGCCGGCAACCGGGCCCAGCGCTACAACAACCTGCTCGACGCGGGGGTGGCCGGGTTGTTTCTGGTGCTGGTGCTGGTGTTGCTCGGGTTGAGCGTGCGTGAGTGGATGTTGCTTTTGTCCGGAGGGAAGGTGGCCCGATTGCGTGAGACTGAGCCGGTCTGGCTGCCGGACTATGCGGTGGTTGAGCCGCGGTCGAGTGCGCGCGGGACGGCGGGGGTGGCGGCGCTGGCCTTGGGGCTGGCCCGGGAATTATCCGGGGAAACCCATTTGGAGCGGGCGCGGCAGCAGGCCTGTTCCTGTGAGCAGAGGGGCGAGGTGGAAATTTTCAAGGCGGTCACGCAGGAAAGATTCAAGGGTGTGCGCCGATGCTGCTAAAGTCTGCATGCCCCCGGGTTTTGGCCGGCGGCGGGAATGATGAGGGTTGTGAACCATGAAAATTGGAATTTTGGGCGGCTCGTTTGATCCGGTGCATTCGGGCCATTTGCTTGTGGCCCGGGCGGCGGTGGAGGAGTTGGGGTTGGACCGGCTGTTTTTCATCCCGGCGGCGCAGTCGCCCTTTAAACCGGGAAATCCCCCCGCCTCGGGCGCCTTGCGCCTGCGCTGGCTCCGGCTCGCTCTGGCGGGCAGACCCGAGTGCGAGGTGGACGATCAGGAACTGCGCCGGGGAGGAATCTCCTACACGGTGGACACGCTAAGGGACTATGCCCGGCGGTTTTGCGGAGCGGAACTCTTCCACTTGATCGGGGCGGACAATGTGCTCAAGCTCAATGAATGGCGCGAGTCGGCCGCGCTGGCGGGGTTGGCGGAGTTCGTGGTGGTTCCGCGCCCCGGCGAGCTGGCGGTGCCTTTCCCGGCCCCTTTTCGCGGACGCTGGCTCAGGGGCATTCCCTTCGGCGTTTCCTCCTCCACTGTCCGCGCCCGGATCCGATCCGGCTTGCCGGTGGACGGGTTGGTGCCTGTCGCCGTGGCGGAGGCTCTGGCGGGGAGCAATTGCTACGGCCCGGCCGGGGCCGTTGCGCAAGGCAGGGCAAAGGGTTGAATTTATCCGTGTCCCTCCGTCCTGGATTGTGGTTTAATAGACATGAATTTTATGGAATCCAAAAAACTGGCCCAGCTTTGCCGCGAGTTCGCCGACAACAAAAAGGGCGAAGACATCAGCATTCTCGAGGTGCGCGACCTCTCCTCGGTAACCGATTATTTCGTGATCGCCTCCGGCAGCAGCGAGCCCCATCTGCGGGCCATTGTGGACGAGATCACCAACCAGTTGCGTGACGAGCATGGACTGCGGCCCCGCGCGATCGATGGTTCGCTGCAAACCTCCTGGGTCGTGCTTGACTATTTCGACGTCATTGTCCACGTCATGCGCCGGGACGTGAGGGAGCGTTACGATTTGGAGACGCTCTGGGGAGACGCCCCTCGAATCAAACCCAAATCCAAACCCAAGTCCAAGGCCAAGCCCAAGGCACCCAGCCTTCCGGCAGGCGCATAAGAAGAGCGGTCCGGCGGATGGGGATCGGGTTGAGCGCGAAACGCTTGGCTCCAATCATTTTCCAGCGCGGTTGTCGAAGGGCGTTTGCCGCCCCCTATTCCTGAGCCGCGTCCAGGTGTCGGGGCGCAGGTTTTCCATCCCGCGTCCCGGCATTCTAAAACAGGTGGTTCCGCCGACGATGGCTCGCAGTTGCCGTTTTTGACGGACCAGCCCGGTTGCGTCGTGTTCCGGGTCCAAGGATGAGTGGATGTTGCAAGCCGGGCGCCTCGCGGACATCGGGTTCAGATCCAGCCCGGTCAATTTGCGGGAGGGGGCATGCGGGGTTCGGGCTGGAGGTTCGGACTGAAAAGGAGTTTGAATTTGCCGGCTGGCGTGGGCATTTTGACTGCAGACTTATGGCTAAAGCACCCGAATTAAAATTGAAGGTGGGCGACCCCGCTCCGGAATTCACCGCGACCACCAATGGTGGCGAAACCCTCTCCCTGTCCTCTCTCAAAGGCAAATCCGTCGTCTTGTATTTCTATCCCCGCGACGACACGCCCGGATGCACCAAGGAGGCCTGCGGATTCCGCGACGAGTTTGCCGCTTTTAAAAAGAAGGGTGCGGTTATTCTGGGGGTGAGCACCGATCCCGTTAAGTCCCACGACAAGTTTGTGGAAAAGTTCCAGCTCCCCTTTCAACTGCTGGCCGACGAGGACAAAAAAATCGTTGAGGCCTACGGCGTTTGGGGGCAGAAAAGTTTCATGGGCCGTAAATTCATGGGCATCCACCGCGTCACCTTTCTCATCGGCCCGGACGGGCGGATTGTCAGGATTTGGGCGGAAGTCAAGCCGGCGGAGCATCCGGCCGAGGTCTTGGCCGCGCTTTGAGCGCTGGGTTTTTCATGCCGCCTTTGCAACGGATTGTTTCATCGGATGCGGCGGAGCGCGCCCGTCCCCGGGTGCACTCTGGGGAAACGAAGGATTGGCTGTAGCGTTGGTCTATGACCGCCGCCACAGGACAGGACCCTGTCGGTTGCCCATTTTCAATTGTTCATTGTCCTTTCTTTTCCCAGCCCCGCAGGGGCGGTGCAGGGTGGCGCGGTTGGAGAGAAGACTTAGGAGGGCGTGGGGATGTCTTCTCTTTCCGAAGCCGGTTTGGATTGAACTCCTTCGGTCTCGACAGTGGCCGGTTCATTCAACTCCAGCCAGTAAATACAAAATTGTTGGATCATCCGGTGGAATTCCAAAAAGTTCACGGGTTTGACCAGATAACTGCGGGCGCCCAAATCATAGGCTTTCAGCACGTCCTTGCTTTGGCGCGAGGATGTCAGGATGACCACCGGAACCCTGAGCCTGCTGAGGTGGGGGTCGGTTTTTATTTTTTCCAGCAGATCCAGTCCGCACATCCGGGGCATTTGCAAATCGACCAGCATGGCTGAGGGGAGAGGACAGGCTGTGTTTCTTTCGGCTGTCGCCTTCAAATATTCGAGCGCCTCGACTCCATCCCGCAGCACTTTCAACTCGATATGCGGGAAGTGCTTTTTGAAAACGCACCGGCCCAGTTCCACATCGTCTGGATTGTCGTCCACCAGCAGAATATGTTTTCGGTTCATGTCGGGATTCTGTTTCAGGAAAGCGTGAAGTAAATGGCCGCTCCATGCCCGGGCAATGTCTCCGCCCAGACTGTGCCACCATGCCGATGAA
>Ga0114958_10001204_pt1 | contig 20639 bp, 17 predicted proteins | sample C_130208_EF_Meta_FD_89577 | JGI IMG/M metagenome (GOLD analysis project Ga0114958, IMG submission 89577) | Freshwater microbial communities from Lake Croche, Canada to study carbon cycling - C_130208_EF_MetaG | ecosystem: Environmental > Aquatic > Freshwater > Lake | place: Lake Croche, Canada...
GACCTACTGATTACAAGTCAGTTGCTCTACCAGCTGAGCTAAGGAGGCTTAATTAGGTTTGCAAAAGTAACCGAATTAGGTTAAAATGCCAAACCTAGCTTCGAAAAAATTAAACTTTTTTCAATTTCTCCAATTCCAATTCCGCCTGTGCAATCTTCTTTTCTACTTCGGCGCGCAACTTATCTGAATTCTTCGACTTCGCGAAAAACTCTAAGTTGTTGGTTAACACCGCAATATCATTTTCCAAGGCCTGAATCTTCTTGCGTGAATCCGGCGAAGCAGCTTTCCTTTCTTCAGCACCTGAAGCCGCCTCAGACGACAAGGATTTCAATTCAAATCCCCAAGCCGCTAATTTTTCAGCCGGTTGTGTCCGCGCTAAATCAATCAACGAGTTCCAAAGCGTCCTAAATTTCTCTTGAACATATTTCACATCCTTGCGAGGCACAAAACCTATCGCATCCCAATCCGCCTTCACCTGACCTAAGCCAGCCAAAGATTCAGGATCTTGTAACATCGACCCCATCTTGTCTAAAATAGCATTTTTGGCTATCAAATTCACATCAAATTCAGTATCCTGACCCGTTTTACCCTTCTCCCGCTTAAGATTGAAATAGGCATCACAAGCCGCCTTAAACTTGGCATAAATTTGATCCTTTTGTTTTTCAGGCACATGGCCGATTTCCTTCCAACGCTTTTGCAAGCCAATCACCATATTCGTAATATCTGGCGTTTCCGTCCCCGTCTCTACGATGCCATTCACTTGATCCACCAATAGCTGCTTTGCCGCTAAATTAGCCTTACGCTCCGCATCGATCTTACTGAAAAACTCACTTTTATGCTTAAAAAAGGTTTTTAAATCGGCCCAAAATTGTTGACTCACTTCTTTTCCTCCCTCACGCGGCAATCCACCCTTTAATTTTCCCCATTGCTCTTGCAAGGCCAAAACAGCTTTCGATGCTTGGTTCCATTCGGTGATGCTTGTTGAGGTAAAACCAGCATGATGATGCATCAAATCCACTAATTCTTTCTTGACTTTTAAATTTTCCTCATAAACTCCTTTTTGTGCATCATTGACCTGTCTTTTTTGCTCAAATAACACATCCAAAGCCTTTTTCACCCGACCCCATAGGGCCTCATTATCATCTCGTTGGGCAGGTCCGATATGCTTATATTCTTCAAATAATTCCTCCGCCTCTTTCAATAACTTTTGAAGTACGCCCCCATTTTGAACATCTTCGGCTAATTTTTCCAATTTCTTGGCAATCAAATCCTTCGCCTGTAAATTCTTCTTACGGTCTAATTCTAATAATTCAAAAAAGATGCTCCGATTGCTATAAAAACGATCCACTAAGGCATGGTAAGATTGCCATAGCATTTGGTTCATCGGCCCCTGAACACTCCCTAATCCCTTCCATTCATCCTGAATCTTCTTGAAGGCCTTGAAACTTGCATTTACATGGGCTGGATCGGAATTATCATCGGCGTCAACCAATGTCCTTAATTCATTCACCAATCGCGTTTTTCCCTCTAAAGCCTTTTCGCGTAATTTCTCTAATTGACTAAAAAACTGCTGCCGCTCCGTCCGAATAAACTGTATGCTCGCATCAATTTTTTGGCCTAATTCATCTAATTTAAACGTAAATCCTTCTTCTGAATCCTCATTCGCCGACTTATAAGCCGCTAAGGTTTCTTGTTTTTCGGCATATTTCATTTGATCCCAATGGGCCTTCGCCTCCTTGGAAATTTCATCCACTTTCTTAAATGTCCCTGTGCCAGGATGCGCTTGAATGATGTCCCTGAGGGATTGAAAGAAAGTAGCTAAACTTTCCTTTGTGGCTTCTTCGATCGCCAAAAGGGGGTATTGAATCGACTTTTCGTCCACCACTTCCCCTTGGAATATGGTTTCTGCCACCGCAATTACCTCATTTTCTGGGCTTTGCTCTAAAGCATTGTTTTCTTCTTCTTCTTCTTCGGTCATCATAATCTTCGTTGTTTGCGTTTTTACTATAAAAGTTTTTCAAAAATACGCTCCATCGATACCGCATATCCGATTTTTTCTTTTAGATCTGCGATAGAAATGCGCTCCTGTTGCATCGTGTTCCGGTCACGTATCGTCACCGTTTCATCTTCCATCGTTTGATAGTCGACCACCACACAATAAGGGGTTCCAATTAAATCTTGACGAGTATAGCGCTTGCCTATGGCGCCGCCCTCATCGTACGTTGTATTAAAGGCAAATTTAATCTTATTTACGAGTTCTTGTGCTTTTTCAGCTAATCCATCTTTTTTAACCAATGGCAATACCGCCACCTTCACAGGGGCTATAGCCGGATGAAAATTCAAATATAGCCTTTGCTTCTCCTGTTCTCCTTCTCCCACCGTTTCTTCCGTATATGCATTGCATAAAATCGCTAAAAACAAACGATCCGCACCCACCGAAGTTTCCACCACATAAGGTATGTAATTTTCATTTATCTCCGGATCAAAATATTGCTGTTTCTTTCTAGACAATTCTTGATGACTCTTCAAATCAAAATCCGTCCGCGAATGAATTCCCTCCATTTCCTTAAATCCAAAGGGGAATTTATATTCAATATCTACCGCCGCATTCGCATAATGAGCCAATTTATCATGATCATGGAATTTCAAGGACTCCGCCGGCAAGCCGATCGCCTGATGGAATTTCATCCGCGTCTGCTTCCAGTTCTCATACCATTCCATCTCTGTCCCAGGACGCACAAAAAATTGCATTTCCATCTGCTCAAATTCCCGCATCCGAAATATAAAATTACGCGCCACAATCTCATTACGGAACGCTTTTCCAATTTGCGCAATCCCAAATGGCACTTTCATGCGACCCGTTTTTTGCACATTCAAGAAATTGACAAAAATCCCTTGCGCCGTCTCCGGACGTAAATAAATCAAACTCGCATCCTCTGAAACAGCACCTACCTGGGTCGAAAACATCAAGTTAAACTGACGTACCTCGGTCCAATTGGCCGTATTCGATACGGGACATGTAATGTTTTGATCAATAATTAATTGGCGAACCGCCTCCAAATCTCCCGCATCCAATCCCTTCGCCATCGCTTGCATTAAAGCCCTCGCCTCATCCACCTTATCCGCATCTTCCAATGCCGCCGCTTTTTCTTCTAAAAGCGTATCTGCCCTATATCTTTTCTTCGAATCTTTGTTATCAATCATCGGGTCATTGAACGAATCCACATGCCCTGATGCCTTCCAAGTCAATGGATGCATAAAAATGGAGGCATCGATCCCCACGACATTGTCATGGAGCATCGTCATCGCTTTCCACCAAACCGTCTTTAAATTATTCTTTAATTCCACTCCATTCTGCCCATAATCATATACGGCTTGTAATCCATCGTATATTTCTGAGGAAGGGAACACGAAGCCGTATTCTTTGGCATGGGAAATGATATCTTTTAAAGCTGAAGCGGTATCTTGTTTTTTGTTTTCCATCTAATGCATTCTATTGCCGTGCAATTTACCGAAAAGAATGAAAGTATGAGGCTTACAAACTGATTTTTCTTAATTTTACGGTTCAAATTTTCCGAATGAATAAAATTCTCTGCATTCGATTTTCATCGATCGGCGATATCATCCTCACAAGTCCCATCATACGGGCCTTGAAAAAGCGATATCCCGAAGCAGAAATTCATATCGTCACCAAAGCCCAAAATGCCCATCTCTGGGACGCAAATCCCTATGTGCATCAAGTGCATTCCTACCAAGGAAACCTGTGGTGGCTGGCGACTCAACTCCGAAAAATCGATTTTGATGCTGTCGTCGATTTACACAAAAATGTCCGTTCCTTTCTTTTATGTGCACTTTTATTAAAAATCCCTTATCAGATTAATAAATTCACCGCCGAACGAAAGCATTGGGTGAAAACCAAAATAAATACCCTTCCCAAAAAACATTTGGTCGAACGTTATTTCGACTCCCTCGCCGCGTTGGATCTTACGAATGACCACCAAGGCCTCGATTATTTCATTCCCAAAGACCAAGAAATTAAGCCTGCCGATTTTGGTATTCAAGGTCCTTATGTCGTCTACGCCATTGGTGGCCAGCATATTACCAAAGTATTGTCATATCCCAAAATGATCGAATTATGCGATCGTCTTTCCGCTAACATCGTTTTGATCGGTGATGCTTGGGACGCTAATTTTGGGGAGCGGCTTGCGATTTTATTCCCCAATAAGGTGATTAATTTGTGTAAACAAACAAGCATAGGGCAGTCAGCCAGTTTAATGAAACAAGCCGAATATGTCATCAGCCACGATTCGTCCATGATGCACATCGCCGCAGCACTCAAGAAAATGATTTATGTGATTTGGGGAAGTACGCACTCGGGTTTTGGCATGTATCCCTATCAAACGGAATTTGTTTCCTTAGAAATGGCCAATTTACCTTGTCGGCCCTGCAGCACCCAAGGGACTAATTTTTGTCCTTTATCGCATTTTGACTGCATGCATAAAATTTCTTTAGATCCTCTTATTGAAGCTGTAAACGTATGAAAAATATACAATTTGCGTTAATTCAATTAGCCTGTTCAAACGATCCGGTTGAAAATTTCCAAAAAACCGAAAAGGCGATTCGCGAGTCAGCCTCTCAGGGCGCTCAAGTCATCTGTCTGCAAGAATTATTCCAATCGACTTATTTTTGTTTCGAAGAAAATCAATCCTTTTTCAAATTAGCCGAAGCCATTCCCGGAAAAACGACGAATCGTTTAGGTTCCCTCGCGGCCGAACTAGGCATCGTCATCATCGCCTCCATGTTTGAAAAGCGCGCGGCTGGCCTATTCCATAATACCACCGCGGTGTTGGATGCAGATGGGTCCTACCTCGGGAAATATCGGAAAATGCATATTCCAGACGATCCCGGCTATTATGAAAAATATTATTTTACGCCTGGCGATTTAGGCTATTTGGTTTTCGATACGAAATTTGCCAAAATCGGCGTGCTCATTTGTTGGGACCAATGGTACCCAGAAGCGGCCCGCTTAACGGCCCTGCAGGGCGCGGAGGTTTTGGTGTATCCGACCGCAATTGGTTGGGATCTCGCCGAAGCCGATGGCGAAATGAATCGCGAACAATATCAAGCCTGGCAAACGATTCAGCGGTCACACGCGGTGGCCAACGGCATTCCAGTCGTTTCAGTCAATCGGGTAGGGGAAGAAAATGGCCAACAGTTTTGGGGTGGAAGTTTTGTCGCCAATGCCTTTGGGCGGGTTATTTTTCAAGCGAGTCATGATCAAGAAGAAATCGCTGTCGTGGAAGTTAACGTGGATTCCAGCGAATACTATCGTCGGACTTGGCCATTTTTCCGAGATCGTCGGATCGATTCCTATGGGGATTTGATGAAACGATTTATCGATTAATTACTCGATTAAATCGCCCAATAACATCAGGAATGGTCCTTGAGGGCCGGCGTCCATATCGGCAAAGCGGTGGTAATAACCACTTAACAAATTTTGCGAAACCTTTTTCACACGCAGGAAACGGGCTTTCGGTAAATGCGAACGACGGAACCAATACTCGATTTTTGCATCCAAGGCCTCAAAAGATTGTGCCGGAAATTTTAGTTCGATTTCTGCACGAAGGGCATGCAAAAACTCGTATTTTTTCAAATAAGGTCCTGTTTTTTCCTCATGTGGGCGTTTTATTCGATCCCAGAGGGTGGGAGCTTTTCCCTGTTCTCCGCGAACTCCGACTTGCTGCTCGGAATGTTGACGATACTGGACATAAGTCGCCGGAATAAATCCGATTCGATTTTCCAAAGCTGCTGCGATTCCCATCCAAGCGTCATGCAAGAAAAAAGCAGGTAAATGAGAAGGGAAGGGCGTAATTTTCTCAAAAAAGCTTTTTCGGATACCCATGGTACAACCTGTGACCCGATTTCCATCCAACAATATCTCGAGCGCTTTTCCAGCTTTCCATTCCTTTTGCTGCTGATCCCTAAATCGGAATGTAGCCCATAATTTGTCATTGGATACTTGTCCGAATTCGTCGACGAGGACTGCATCCGTAAAAACAACATCGTATTCTGGATGTTGGTTAAAATAAGTCGATATCCGCTCGATTTTCTGAATGTCCCAAAAATCATCTTGGTCCGCCGGAAAAATATAATCCCCTGTACACAGGGAAATGGCCTTTTCGAAATTTCGATAGGTGCCTAAACGAACAGGGTTTTGGTGGATTTTTAATGGTAATTTGGACTGGTATTGCGATAAAATTTCTAAGGTATTATCGGTGGAACCTTCGTCACATACAATTACCTCATCGATGGGCATGGTTTGATCGACCAAGCTTGCCAATTGTGTCCTTAAAAATTTTTCCCCATTCAGGGTACAGAGAGCTACTGAAATCTTCAAAATACTAGTATTAATGGGCTTCCAACCAATTAGCCCCTACGCCGATTCCCGTTTCCATCGCCACACCCAAATCCAATGCATGACACATGATATCATTTATCTTTTCACGAAGGTAATTAATTTCAGGAATATGTGCATCAAATACTAATTCATCATGAACAGTCAAAATCATCTTGGATTTTAAATTTTCCTTGATCAAAAAATCCTGTATCTGAATCATGGCCACCTTAATCATATCCGCAGCAGATCCCTGAATCGGAGCATTAATCGCATTCCGCTCTGCAAACCCGCGTTCATTCATATTCGCCGATAAAATATCCCGTAAATACCTTCTGCGCCCCAATACCGTTTCTACATAGCCTAAATCCTGCGCCGATTTAACACAATCGTCCATGTAGGTTTTAACCTTTGGAAATTCCAAGAAATATTGTTCGATGATTTCCTTGGCTTCGGTTCGGGAGATGTTCAATTGACCCGCCAATCCAAAGGCCGAAACGCCATAAATAATTCCAAAATTCACTGTTTTTGCCTTCCGACGCATATCGGAATCCACATCCGCCAAAGCGACATGAAAGACCTTAGCCGCTGTTGCTTTATGCACATCCAATCCTTGATTAAAGGCTTCTAGCATCGATTCATCCTTGGAGAATGCGGCCATGATGCGTAATTCGATTTGCGAATAATCGGCCGATAAAATCTGAAATTCCTCATTTCGAGGGATGAAGGCCTTGCGAATTTCCCGACCTCGAACGGTTCGGATCGGAATATTTTGCAGGTTTGGATCTTTCGAAGATAATCGTCCTGTGGCCGTCACGGCTTGCATGAAGGACGTATGAATACGGCCAGTAACTGGGGAGATTAATTGGGGTAAGGCATCGACATAGGTCGATTTTAATTTTTGTAATTCCCTAAAATCCAAGATCAAAGACGCGATTTTATGCTCGCCTTCTAATTTGGATAAAATCTCTTCCCCCGTCATATATTGACCGGTTTTAGTCTTTTTAGCTTTGGGGTCTAAGCGCATTTTTTCAAACAAAATTTCGCCTAATTGTTTCGGTGAAGCGATGTTGAATTCCTGACCCGCAGCCTCGAATATTTTTTGTTGGACCGCCTTCGAATCCGCATCCAAGGTCAGCGACATTTCTTGTAAAAATGGAATATCTAAATTGACCCCCTCGCGTTCGATGGCTGATAAAACCCTAGAAAGTGGCATTTCAACTTCCTCTAACAAGGACGTAGCCTTCGGATTTAGACTCATTTGTTTGTCTAGAAAGGGTTTCAATTGTAAAGTGATATCCGCATCTTCGGCCGCATATTCTTTGATTTCATTGAGGTCGACATCGCGCATATTGCCTTGTTTAGCACCTTTTTTGCCGATGAGCGTTTCGATCGACAATGGTTCGTACCCTAAATAGGCCATGGACAAAGCATCCATATTATGGCGCTTTTCTGGTTCGATCAAATAATGGGCCAGCATCGTGTCGTAGACCTTTCCTTTGATTTCAAGTCCATAATTGGCCAATACACTCATGTCGTATTTGATGTTCTGAGCGACTTTTTCGATCGCCTCATTCGCAAATAAATCTTTGAATAGATCCACTTGCGCTTGGCATTCCGTCCGATCTTCGGAAAAGGGGACATAAAAAGCCTCTGCCGTTCGATAGGAAAAGGACATGCCTACTAATTCAGCCTCCACGACGTTCAGGCTCGTGGTTTCGGTGTCGAAACAAAAGGTTGTTTGTCGGCCTAAAAACCCTATCAAGGACTTAATCGCCGTTTCCCCTTGGACCAAATGGTATTGATGCGCTGTATTTTGTAGGTTTTTAAAATGGCTGTGCTGAATTTCTTCCTCCTCCGACGTAGTGGATGCTTGGGCCATCGAAGCTTGAATACCTGATGAAGGAGCTGCAGCCGCAAACATATCCATTTGGTTTGTATCTTTTTTGGGTGCGATTTTCGGTGCCGCGCTTGCCGGAGCCTCTTCACCTAAAATCCGCCGGCGCAATGTCCTAAATTCCAACTCATCCAATAGCGGATCTAATAATTCTCTTTTCGGAGCGGTCGCAATTAATTTTTCCTCTTCATATTCGAGCGGCACTTCGCACAGGATGCGTGCCAAATGTTTAGACAAAAGCCCTTGTTCCCTGAAATTAATTATGTTTTCTTGGAGCTTCCCTTTGAGTTTATCTGTGTTTTCTAATAGATTTTCGAGCGATCCATACTCCTCAATCAACTTTTGCGCCGTTTTTTCACCTACCCCCGGAATCCCTGGAATATTATCGACGGCATCCCCCATCAGACCGAGCATGTCGATGACCTGATCCACGTTTTGGATATTCCAGCGTGCACATACTTCTTTGGGTCCTAATACCTCTACCCCTTTTCCCATAAAGGCGGGTTTGTACATTTTGATGCGCTCCTCCACCAATTGCCCATAATCCTTATCCGGCGTCATCATATAGACTTCGATATCTGGATTCGCACGAACCGCTTTTTTGGCGATGGTCCCGATGATATCATCCGCTTCGTAGCCATCTAAAATTAAAATGGGGATGTCCATGGCCTCAACGAATTGCTTCACATAGGGAATCGCGATGGTGATATCCTCCGGTTGTTTTTCGCGTTGGGCTTTGTAGGGCGTGTATTCGATATGTCGGAATGTAGGTGCGTGCGTATCAAAAGCCACCCCTAAATAATCCGGTTTTTCTTTTTGGATAACCTCTAAAATGGTATTGGCAAAACCGAAGACGGCGCTGGTATTAATTCCTTTTGATGAAATTCGAGGGGTTTTGGCAAAGGCAAAATGAGCGCGATAGATTAATGCCATCGCATCAAAAAGGAATAATTTTTTCATAAAATTTGACTAAATTTGACAGGCTAATAAGCCTAGGTAAAGATAAGAAATAAATTGTCGAATTATGAATTTAGCCTCGCTTCGTGAGAATTATCAAAAAGGAGAATTGGTAGAGTCTACGGTAGCCGCGGATCCCATCGAACAATTTAAAATATGGTTTCAAGAAGCGAGTAATGCGAAGGTTCCTGAACCTAATGCCATGATTTTAAGTACGGTCGGGCACGATTTCAAACCCTCCGCACGGGTAGTTTTGCTGAAACATATCGGACAAGGATTCTCTTTTTTTACGAATTACCACTCACGCAAAGGAACCGAACTTGCCCAGCATGCGCAGGCTTCCTTAACCTTTTTCTGGGGCGAATTAGAGCGTCAAGTGCGGATCGAGGGAAAGGTTTATAAAATGTCAGACGTTTTGTCGAGCGAATATTTTCACCAGCGTCCTCGTGAATCTCAATTAGGGGCCTGGGTTTCTGATCAAAGTCAGCGCGTGGAATCTCGTGAGTTTTTAGAAAATCGTTTTAAGGAATTAGCCCAAGAGTACGAGGGCAAAGAAATTCCAAAACCGGCGCATTGGGGCGGCTACGAATTAATTCCGGATTATGTGGAGTTTTGGCAGGGTAGGCCTTCGCGTTTGCACGATCGGGTGGTATATGAGCGCCATGAAAAAGAATGGGAACGCTACCGAATCGCTCCCTAAGGTTTATAAAAGCGCACTAAAATCCAGCAGGCCTATCTTGCGCTGGCTTTGAAAGCCTTCTCCATACGTAACCCCAATTTTATGTCCCATCTCTCGTGATCGAGCCTCGATAAATTTCAGGAATTCTGGGCTTGAAATATAAGACATAGGTTCCGATGAACTCGGATCAAAAAATTGACTCTTAAAGGCCCGAATTGCCTTTTCTTTGGTATCCCAATGCGCACTAACGTCCAAGACAAAATCCGGTTCCAAATAGCGATCTTGAATATAATGAAAGAGATGTTTAGGTCTCCATGCTACTTGTTCCTTACGAGCATCCTTTGTTTTTATTTGCCGTAAACCCGCTAAAAAACAAGCGTCAATCGCTAATTTAGCCCCTTTTCCATGGTCCGGATGACGATCCTCGAGAGCGTTTGCTAAGACGATGTCGGGTTGGTAGCGACGAATAACCTGGATGAGTTTCATTTGGCTTGCCTGATCATTTTGAAAAAATCCATCGGCTAATTCTAGGTTCTCACGCGCATGAAGGCCCATGATTTGGCTCGCGGCGGCGGATTCTTGTAAGCGAATTTCGGCTGTTCCTCGGGTCCCTAATTCACCACGTGTAAAATCGACAATGCCTACTTTTTTTCCTTGTGCGATAGCGGCTAACATAGTGCCGGAACATGAAAGTTCCGCATCATCCGGATGCGCAGCCATCACCAAAATGTCGAGTTTGATTCCCATATTAATGAATTCGTAAACGCCTTCCGGCCCGGATGGTGGAGGTTAATCGCAGACCATTTAGCCTAGCTAACTTATTCACTGACATCCCTGCCCTTTGTGCAATCGTATATAAACTATCGCCCGAACGAACGCGCGTCCAAGCTTTTCTGCGTGTTCTGATTTTATCTCCCACACTTCCGTATTCATTGCGAAGCGATAAAGCACGCGCATTAAACGTTTTCGCGGTGATCAATAAATGATCCGAAAGGGGCTCGCCCGTTCCAAAATTATAGACTTGGTTCGGATTAAAAGGATTGCCCTCAAAACGCGTTTCAAAATGCAGATGAGATCCCGTGCTTCTACCCGTATTTCCGCCTAAACCGATTTCCTCCCCCGCTTTCACAAAAGTACCGGGCTCCAAATTTTGTTTGGATAAGTGGCCATAAAGGGTTTCTAAGCCGTTATAGTGGCGAACAACCATAAATTTCCCATAGCCTCCCCAGTCAATCGATGCCACCCGCACGATCCCATCAAAGGCCGAAAAAACCGGATAGCCCGTTTCTAAATCCAAATCGACTCCCGCATGTAAGCGACCCCAACGAGGTCCGAATGGGCTTGTTTGTTTCACCAAAGCCAAGGGCGCGGACCAATTTCTCCCCGCCTCTAAATTATATAATTCCAAATCCACGGGCTCATCAAATTCCTTGGCATTAATATCATAAGGATCGATGCTTTTGGTATCCCAAATCGAATAATAGGATGCCACCGATACAAAATCCTCACTGCCTTCCGGCGCATTTTCTTCTTCGATCTCGACGACTAGAGCCTCTCCCTCGTCGATGGACGTGGTGTCAAAATTACTGATCGTTGGATTAATGACTTTTAATGGTTCATATTTACGTTCCTGCATTTCAGAACCTTGAATCGCCGTGGTGGTAGATTCTGATTCGGTGCGAAAATGCAAGGGAGGCAATTCATCCAAATCGCTTTTTTTCGTTTGCTCTTGGTATAATTGTGCCTGTGTTTTTACGTCAATTTTGGTGTTTTTTTTGAATAATTTCCGCTCCTGAGCCATACCGGAAAAGGAGGCTAGAAAAGTGAACATACTCAAGCAAAGAATGGATAATTTCATGTAATTGATTTAGTGTAAGGCATTGGAAGCCAACCATCGTTCTGCATCCAAAGCAGCCATACAGCCAGTTCCTGCTGCGGTGACGGCTTGTCGATACGTGGAATCCTGCACATCCCCACAGGCGAAAACACCTGCGATATTGGTCCGTGAGCTACCTTTTTCAGTGATTAAGTATTCTTGTGCATCCATCTCCAATTGGCCCTTGAAAATAGATGTATTCGGTTGATGCCCAATGGCCACAAAAAATCCAGTTAAGGCAATTTCCTCCGTTTCTCCCGTTGCCCGATTTTTCAATCGAACACCCTTTACTCCCGTCGCATCACCCAAAATTTCCTCGGTTTCTGAATTCCAGTGGATCTCAATTTTTGGATTGTTTTTTACTCGTTCCTGCATAATCAGGGAAGCGCGCATTTCATCCCGACGAACAATCATATGGACTTTCGTACATAAATTCGCCAAATAACTCGCCTCTTCAGCTGCCGTATCTCCGGCTCCTACCACGGCCACGATTTGATTCCGATAGAAAAATCCATCACAAACCGCGCAGGCGGAAACGCCTAAGCCATTGTACGTCGTCTCACCTTCCAATCCAAGCCATTTTGCGGAAGCTCCGGTGGCGATTATGACAGCATCGGCTTCGATTTCTGTCCCGTTATCAATCCACACTTTTTTAGGTTGGGATGAAAAATCTACTTTTTCTGCCAATCCGAAACGTACATCTGTTCCAAATCGTTTGGCTTGATTTTCTAGATCGACCATCATCGTAGGTCCATCGACGCCGGCTGGATAGCCAGGAAAATTATCGACTTCGGTGGTGGTGGTTAATTGACCTCCAGGCTGGCCACCCATGTACATCACAGGCTTTAAACCTGCACGAGATGCATAGATGGCTGCTGTATACCCCGCAGGGCCGGATCCAATAATCAAACACTTGATTTTTTCAGACATAAAAAATAATTTTTTGGGACTTCATTAGCCGGTAAAATTCGGCAAATCTAGGCAGATTCCCAAACGATGATTTTATTATCAATAATTATTACATTTGTTTTCAAACCTATCTTTAACGCATGAAGTTTCGAAATATTACCTCCAACCTCACATTTTGGGTCCTTTTATCTATTTTACTGGGTGTGCTCATCGGACATTTTGCACCTCAATTTGCGCTTTACCCCGTTTTTGAGAAAAAAATGAATTACAATTTATTAGGAACTGAACTTAGTTTTGGACCTACGTTAAGTGAGGTTTTCAGTGGCTTTTTTATCAGTTTAGTGAAAATATTCATACACCCGATTATCATTTTGACCATCAGTTTAGGAATCGTTAATATGGGGAATCTGAAAAAAGTGGGTCGGGTAGGTGGAAAGGCCTTACTTTATTTTGAAATCATTACCACCTTGGCCTTGGTCATTGGTTTAGGTGTATCCAATTTATTAGAACCCGGGGTTGGGGTTATTCGTGATAACGTAGCGGGTGGAGATATCTCGAAATACACGCAAAAAGCTGCGGATTTTAGCTGGTTAAATTTTCTAAAAGAAAATCTTACGATTCAAATTCTTTTCTTTTCCTTGGCTTTCGGAGTCTTTTTAACCTTTGTCCGCGGCAAGGCCAAAATGGTCGCTGGTATGCACCAGGCCTCTGATTGGGTTTTTAAAGGATTGCATTCAATCATGTATTTAGCGCCACTAGGTGCGTTAGGGGGGATGGCCTATACGATTGGTAAATTTGGGATTCATTCTTTATTGCCCCTCGCGAAGTTGATGGTTTCCGTGTATATGACGATGGGGATTTTTGTGTTTTTGGTGCTTGGATTAGTGATGCGAAGTTGTGGCGAGAAAATCACAACTTTTTTGAATTATATTAAAGCGGAATTATTAATTGTACTCGGAACCTCCTCTTCAGAAGCGGCCTTACCTTCTTTGATGCATAAATTAGAGAAAATGGGTTGTTCGAAATCCGTGGTGGGTTTAGTGGTGCCGGCAGGATATTCCTTTAATTTGGATGGAACGAGTATTTATTTATCCATGGCTACCTTATTGCTGGCCCAAGTATATGGCATTCATTTATCTTGGGATCAATTATTGACCATCATCGGCGTGCTCATGGTTACGTCCAAAGGTGCCGCTGGCGTGACCGGTAGTGGTTTTGTCGTGTTAGCATCTACCTTGACGGCTTTGCAGGTGATTCCTTTGGAAGGTTTGGCCTTGTTATTGGGCGTGGATCGATTCATGTCTGAGGCACGGGCGATTACGAATTTTATCGGAAATGGCGTAGCGACGGTCTGGTTAGCCAAACACGAAGGTGAATTTCAAACACCTGAAACGGTTTAGGTTTTAAGCCATTCTTTACGGAGTTTTAATTGGGCCTCTGTTGGATTTTTCAGCTCGTAAATCGTATTCTCAGCATCGATCCGTGTGCGCTCAAAAGGCGCGCTTAAATGGTAGGTATCAAAACCGCCTTTTCCGTTTGGTCGGGCTATTTCTAAGTCAAATACCTCGCCTACACGGATTTTACCCATAAACTCCTCGGTGCTTTTGACGAAATTGGCGATATCCAATGGCAGGCCATTGACCGACATTAATTCATCTTTGGCATGTAAATCCAATAATTTTCCAAAGGCATTTATGCCAGGTTCTGCGCCAATATACACGCGTTTCGTTTCTGAATTCACACTTAAGGCTTGAAAATCAAAGCCCATCGTCATCGCGTAGCTTGGATTTTCGTCTCCATCCTTTTTATCGCGCAGTCCATAGCCGATTTCGTTCAACCAATCATTTAAGGGTAATTCTTTATTTCCTGAGATATAATCTTTAAAGTAGTTGGCAACCGCCGCCTGATGCGTGATTTGAATTAATTTGTCAAATAATACCTCATCTTTGAAGGACTTATTCGGTCCATATTCTTTGGCTAAATCCCGCATCATGTCTTGAGTTCCATAGGCGCCATTCGACCCTTTGCGTAGCAATACATCTAAGCCAAATCCCAATAAAGCCCCTTTTTGATACACATTGCTATATTGATCTTTGTAGGCGTCCAATACCTTTTTGCTCATCTCGGTGAATGGGATTTCATTATTGAATTGCATATGCATGGTTTGCCATTTTTCCTGCATGGTTGTCATGAATTGACTTAAATCGGTCAAACCATATTTCACCTGCATATGATGCGCCGCATATTCGGTCAGTCCTTCATATAGCCATAAATGCTGGGACATGCGGGGTTTGATGAAGTCGAAATTTCCAATTTCCTCTGAGTGAATGCTAAGCGGGGTTAGGATATGAAAAAATTCATGGGCGCAAACGTCGCGAATGGTTTGACTGAGGGTTTGAATATTGCCTTCGGGCAAATAATAAAAGGAGGATTGCGCATGTTCCAAGGCACCGAAACTTCCGCTTTTCAATTGCTCTGACAGGACGATCAAAAATGCGTAGCGTTGGACAGGCAGACTTCCTCCCAAATAATTCTTTTGAGCTTCCAAAAGGGGAAGGATTTTTTCGCCAATTTGTTCCGCGCTAATCGTATGGTTCGGACTATACATCGAAATCAAGATTTCACTTTTGCCCATGTGTAGGGTGAGCGTATCCGGCACGGAGTACATGATGGGGGAATCGACAATTTCCTGGTAGGAATGGGCGCTAAACAGGTCTTTATTACCTTTATGGGTGCTTTTGATCGAACTCGCGCCAAATAATTCTTTCGGATGACTGATTTCCAATTCGATCGGGGATTTTTCAAATCCTTTAAAATAACCTAATAATCCGTGGGTATTCAGCGCAAATAAGGTGTCTTTTTGAAAGGAAGTTCCAGCGGGCTCAAAGACATATTCGCCCTCGATTTCGGGACTGTCCCAGGTGTCATCGACCAAATAACTGATTTTACTAAGCTTTTGTCCTTCGTTGATTACGTATTGATTGATCGATTTTTTAGAGAATTTCAGTTCCTTTCCGGAGGCATCCAGCGCCTTGAAATTTGAGATATATCGGCCGAAATCATAATTCGCATAAGTTCCGGGTACAATTTTCGGGAAGCAATATTCGACGGAACCGGATTTTAGGAGCGGTGGTTTCACTTCCACGGTTAATTGGTCTTGGTTGAGTTTCGATAATTGAATCGAATAGGAGACTTTTTGTTGCGCTAAGGTGACAAAGCCATGAAAAAGGAAGAAAAATAAAAGGAATTTGCGCATTAGTTTTTATAGTTTATGGCTTCTTGTGGATCTATTTTTTTAATGAAATGAGTCGGAATGGTCATGATCATGGCAACTAATACACAGGTGCCTATGTTCACCAAAATCCAAGTAAGGGCGTCCCAATGAATCGGAACGGCATTCATATAGTAATTTTCAGGGTCCAAAGGAATCAAGTGATAACGGGATTGCAAAAAGCAAAAAGCGACGGCGATTAAGTTGCCAAGCAGGATGCCTCGAATCAAAATGAAAAATCCATTCCACCAAAATAGCGTTCGGATTTGAGCATGTGAACTTCCTAGCGCTTTTAATAATCCCACCATGGGGATGCGTTCCATGATTAACACCCAAAGCGTGGCGACTAAATTAAAACAGGCGACCACCAAAAGTAAAGAAATGAAGATGACGATATTTCGGTCCAGCATACTCATCCAATCAAATATCGCTGGATTTAATTCATATACACTTTCGGCTTTCCAATCTGGGGGAAGGGTTTGGACGATTTCGTATCCCACTTCGTATATATCTGCCTCTTTTTTCAAAAACACTTCGTAAGAGCCTAATGAATCTGCGGTCCAGCCATTCATTTTTTGGGCCCATGAGCGGTCGGCCAATATGTAAACTTTATCCAATTCTTCGAGGCCCGTTTGGTAAATACCTGTCACATGGACTTTTCTAGGTCTTTCGGGTTGGCTTAAAAAGTATAAAATTAATGATTCATTTAGGCGCACTTTTAATTGTTGGGCCAAGGTTTTACTTACGATAACATCTTGGGGTCTACGAATGCTGGACTGACCCTGAATCATGTTGGCCGACATTTGATTTGAAGGCATGTCTGCCCCCACGCCTTTAATTATCACGCCGGCTAGGCCATCTTTTCCCACTAAAATTCCTGGTTTTTGTACGTGAGATTGTAGGTGGTCGACGCCCGGATTTCCTAGCACTTGATTTTCCCAAGCGCTATTTTTTACTATGGGACTTTCAGAAAGGGAGTGATTCCCACTGATTTTACTGATGCGGATATCGCCGGAAATGCTGATGATTTTAGCCTGAATCGCTTCTTTGAATCCAAAGAGTATGGAAAAAGCAATGAGGATAATGCCTAAACCGAGCGATATGGTCCCAATCCCCACATAGGTTACCGTTTTCGAAAAAGAAGATTCCTGCGTATTTCGAATTCTACGGGCTACAAACAATGGAAAGTTCATTCTTGGGTTTTTACCTTGATAAATGTAAAAAATATCAGATATTTGAAATCGATATTTTAACACGCAAAGAAAATGGGAATGTCTCGATTCTACAAGCTAATTTTTTTATTCCTTTTATTTTCCATTTTTCAGGCTAAAGCGCAAATCCCGGGTGCCTATGCGACGAAAAGCTATTTGCCCTTATTAAAAGGCAAAAAAGTGGCCCTTGTGGTGAACCATACTTCGGTGATTGGTCGGACACATTTGGCCGATTCTTTGCTGGCCTTAGGCATTCATATTCAGAAAATATTTGCTCCCGAACACGGATTTAGGGGCGATGCAGATGCCGGGGCACATATTGCGAATGGTGTTGATCAAAAAACAGGTTTAGCCATTGTCTCCTTATATGGGGCGCATAAAAAACCCACGGTGGAAGATTTAAAGGATGTGGACCTCGTTATTTTTGATATTCAGGATGTCGGTGCGCGCTTTTATACCTATAGTTCTACCTTGCATTATGTCATGGAGGCCTGTGGGGAAAATAAAAAACTTTTCCTGATTTTTGATCGACCGAATCCCAATGGTCATTATGTGGACGGGCCGGTTTTAGATCGCGCATTTGCCTCTTTTGTGGGTTTAAATCCCATTCCGGTGGTGCATGGATGTACGATGGGGGAATTAGCTCAAATGATGAATGGCGAAGGTTGGTTAGCTGAAAAGGTCCGCTGTGAATTACGTGTCATCCCAGTTTCGAATTACAAACATGCGGATGTGGTTAGCATTTCTATTGCCCCTTCGCCCAATTTGCCCAATAATCAGGCCATCGGCTTATATCCCTCGCTTTGTTTTTTTGAAGGGACGGCAGTAAGTGTGGGTCGGGGTACGCATACGCAATTCCAAGTAGCGGGTGCGGAAGGTCCAAGTTTGGGGACTTATCAATTTACGCCCGTTCCCACACCCGGTGCCATGGATCCTCCTTTGAAAGGAAAATTATGCAGTGGCTTTGATTTGCGCCAAGTGAATACTCGCAAATTAGGATTCAGCTTGGAATATTTATTTTACTTTTTTGATAAGTCGGGAAAGAACGAGCGCTTTTTTACGAGCCCTTCGTTTTTTGATAAGTTGGCCGGTACGGATCAATTACGCAAGCAAATGCTTGCGGGCCTGAGTGAAAAGGAAATTCGGGCAACCTGGCGACCAGCCCTTCAAAATTACATCGCCCTACGTAAAAAGTATTTAATTTATCGCTAGGTTGTGCGTCAAATTTGATTGAAAATTGCCACCTTTGCTGTTTATTTTAAATCAAATCCAAACATGGCGGAAAAGATCTTAATTCTTGACTTCGGTTCGCAGGTAACTCAATTAATTGCCCGAAGGGTTCGAGAGCTTAATATATATTGTGAAATTCATCCTTTTAATCATATACCTGCCATCGATGCATCGGTAAAAGGAATTATTTTGTCAGGAAGTCCATGTTCCGTGCGCGATGTGGATTCTCCGCGAGTAGATGAGTCTATTTTTGGTGATTTACCAGTGCTGGGTATTTGTTATGGAGCTCAATTATTGGCCCATCAGGGCGGTGGATTGGTACAGGCTTCGGGACATCGGGAATATGGTCGGGCACATATGACGACGGTGAAATCAAGTCCTTTATTAGCTGGTTTATCTGAAAAGGGCCAAGTGTGGATGTCTCATGGAGATACCATCATGGAATTACCGGCGCAATATGAGTTGATTGGTTCTACGGAAACGGTTCGTGTGGCTGCTTTTGCCCACGTGTCAAAACCGATATTTGGTATTCAATTTCATCCGGAGGTGACGCATTCGACGGAAGGAAGTGTATTAATCAAAAATTTTGTTGTCGGGATTTGCCGCTGTGCACAGACCTGGACCTCGGATTCTTTTGTGGATCGGACTGTCGCGGATTTGAAGTCGAAAATAGGCAATGACAAGGTGGTATTAGGTTTGTCGGGCGGGGTGGATAGTTCGGTGGCCGCGGTGTTATTGCATCGGGCGATTGGCAAGAATTTGTATTGTATTTTTGTGGACAATGGTTTATTGCGCAAAGATGAATTCGAGCAGGTTTTGGATTCTTACAATGAATTAGGACTAAATGTAAAGGGGGTAAATGCCAAAGATCGTTTTTATTCAGCACTCGCTGGATTGAAGGATCCGGAAGATAAGCGCAAAGCGATTGGTAAAACCTTTATTGAGGTATTTGATCATGAGGCGCATTTAATCGAAGGGGTTTCTTGGTTAGGCCAAGGAACGATTTATCCGGATAAGATCGAGTCGGTTTCGTTGAAGGGACCTAGCGCAACGATCAAATCGCATCACAATGTAGGTGGTTTGCCAGATTTTATGAAATTAAAGGTTGTGGAGCCTTTGGATGCTTTATTTAAGGATGAGGTTCGATTGGTTGGTAAAACCTTAGGGGTTCCACTAGCTATTTTAGGGCGTCATCCGTTTCCGGGACCAGGTTTAGGGATTCGGATATTGGGGGATGTGACGGCTGAAAAGGTGGAAATTTTACAAAAAGTAGATGCTATTTTCATTCAAGGTTTGAAGCAAGATGGTCTATATGACCAAGTTTGGCAGGCAGGAGCGATGCTATTGCCGGTACAATCGGTGGGTGTCATGGGCGATGAGCGGACCTATGAAAATGTGGTGGCGCTTCGGGCTGTGAGTAGTTTGGATGGAATGACGGCCGACTGGTGTCATTTGCCCTATGAGTTTTTAGGACGGATTTCAAATGAAATTATTAATAAAGTCAAAGGTGTGAATCGGGTGGTATATGATATTTCTTCGAAACCACCGGCTACGATTGAGTGGGAGTAGTTTTTAGGTAATAGGTAATAGGTATTAGGTAACAAGTATTAGGTAATAAGTAATAGGTATTAAGTAATAGGTATTAGGTAATAAGTATTATTTAATAACTCTTTGTGGGATCTGATAAGCTGTATCTATTTTGCTCGCATCTTATTTCCTTTTGGGTTATGAGTTACTTCTGTTAGACCAAGTACTTCAATTGAAGGTAGAATGTACATTCCAAAACGTCCTTGCTATCCTTTCTTTAAACCGTACAAGCCACCTACAGGATTATCTTCAGCTCGACCCCATGCTTTAACGGTTTCCAGTTTGGCAGGTTTCTGTTCGTCAGAACTTCCTAATTCCATCCAATCTCCATGCTTTTTCAACATGATATGCAAGGCGTTTAGGCAATCATTGTGATAAAGTAAATCGGTTTTACCAACGGTACAAACTAATTCATTCTTCCCATCTTTTTGGTCTAAGTGGATGGCGTATCCGCTTGTCAAAGGTGGTTTTTTTAATGCTAAAGGTGTTTTTTTTAATGCTAAAGGTGGTTTTTTTAATGCTAAAGGTGGTTTTTTTAATGCTAAAGGTGGTTTTTTTAATGCTAAAGGTGGTTTTTTTAATGCTAAAGGTGGTTTTTTAATGCTAAAGGTTGTTTTTTAATGCTAAA
>Ga0114958_10001206_pt1 | contig 20625 bp, 15 predicted proteins | sample C_130208_EF_Meta_FD_89577 | JGI IMG/M metagenome (GOLD analysis project Ga0114958, IMG submission 89577) | Freshwater microbial communities from Lake Croche, Canada to study carbon cycling - C_130208_EF_MetaG | ecosystem: Environmental > Aquatic > Freshwater > Lake | place: Lake Croche, Canada...
GTTAATTAAAAGACCATTTGATGATTTATAAAAAAATAATACACAACAAATGTTGAGCATAGCGATATAAAATAGATGGCTTTGCTCAACTAAATAACAAAAAACTGAGTATATAAATGAGTTAGCTGCAATACTTTAACACCAAAATTTTAAACTATGACGTTTACAAAATTAGAAGTTGAAAATTTTCGACATATAATAAATCAAACTATCGAAATCGGAAGTGTTATAACAGCAATAGCTGGACAAAATGGAACAGGTAAATCCACTTTACTTGGTTGGATTGCACAAGCATCTGATTTCAAACCAAAGTCTAAAACGTTACTAGAAACTCCATTTAAATCAAAATACTCAGAAATTTTCAGGTTTTGTCCAGAACAAGATTATAATAAAGAATATAATCTTTCCATTTTCTATCACGAAAGTGAAAATGAAGAATTCAAAAAAATGTCAACACGTTTTAGTGAAACCGAAAATAGATATCGAGTTGACTTTGATGGAAGAGGAAATGCGTTAAATTTTCCTGTAATATATTTAGGTCTTAAACGACTAATTCCACTTGCTTCTGAAAAAAGCATTATTCTTCAAGATTTTCAATTAGAAAATAATGATAGAAATCATTTCGCGAAACTTTCAAAGGAAATTTTATATATAACAAGAGATGTTGTAGAAGCCGAATTTGTAAAATCTTCAAATAAAAATATGTTTGCTATGAAGACTAGTGACTACGGTCATTTGGGAAATTCTGCTGGACAAGACAATCTTGGCCAAATAATATCGTCAATAATTTCATTCAGCAGGTTAAAGTCAGAACTTGGAGAAAGTTATAATGGAGGACTATTGTTGATTGATGAAATAGACGCTACGTTATATGCTGGTTCACAAGTAAAATTAATTGAAAAACTTTATGGTTTGGCTAAAAGTTTAAAATTACAAATTATATTCACTACACATTCAATTGAAATTCTTGAACATTTATCAAAAAAGACAGGAGAGGAAACCAAAATTAACTTTTTAAAGTGGAACAATAAAAATGTAATTAATGAAGTAAATCCCAATATTGAATTACTCAAAAATGTAATTAAAGTCCAAACAGGAGTTGCAAAAAAGCTTGAGAAAATTCAATTTATTTGTGAAGATGAAGTAGCAGAAATTTGGTGTAAAAACCTAATAAATGGAACAGACTTAAAACAAAAAATTGAAGTCATTAAAGGTCCGTTTCCAGATGGCACGCTAATAGAAATGGCAAATTCAAAACATCCAATTTTTAAATCAACTAATTTCATTCTTGATGGCGACGCAAAAGAAAATCATAAAAGACGTAAAATACCAAGAACGGCTTTTTTACCCGGTATTCACAAGCCTGAAAAGGTGCTTTTTGATTTCATATTTCAACTTGATGACAATGATGATTTTTGGGACAATGAAAATAATTTTACTCATCAAACTTGCTTTGGAAATTTTGGTGATAAAAATCACAAAAGATGGTTTAATGATGAATCAAACCAAAGATATTTTGGAAGAGGTTGCAATAAGCTCTTTAATAGATGGAAGCGAGATAATAAAGAAGAAGTTGATAATCTAATTAATCAATTAAATGAAATTGTAAAGTAACAAGTACTGCAGCTAACACAGGTTTTATGCTATTGCTGCGCTTGGGCTTTATTTGGACGCTTGGTCTCTTATCTTTTTTCTTTCAATCATATTTTTCTTTTAAAAGTTTTCGGTATATTTGCTTTGGTCTGTGACTAAAACAGCAACAGACATAAAGCCTGAAAACGTTACAGGAAACCTTATCCCAAAATTACGGATAATAGAAACAGAAAAATAACGTTTAACTAAAATTAATTTAAAATGAAAACAAAAATCAAAACAATGGCTCGGTTACTAATGGTAACATTATTTTTAACCTTAATAGGTTGTAGTGAAGATGTTTATGAAAATCATCTTCATAATGACAATTCAATAAACAAAAATCAAATTTCTTTCAAACAATTTAAAGGCGAAACAGGAATAAAAAAATTTGAATCTTTAAAATCAGTAAATTTCGGAAATGAGTTCAGTAGAGCAATTGAATCAGAATTTGTTACTGATACTACCAAAATTCTAAAATATACGAGTGAAAATAATAAAGTAACATATTCATTCAAGATTTATCCAATAACAGAAACCCTAGAATCTAAGGAGTATTATAATTTAGTTTATGAAAAATATGGCAACGAATGGAATGAATTAATTTTTTTAAACAAAGAAAGAGAAATTCAACAAATAGGAGAATCCAAACTCGAAAGTTCAAAAATGGTTTATAATGAAAAATTATCAGCCATGAGTATGTCTGGATTTTGTGAAGTTATTAATTATACAATACAATGTGATGGGTCATGTAACGGAGCATGTGATGGGTTTGCTTGCCCTACTGGTCAATGCATTCATGAATCAGTTTCATATGTATATTGCGGTAGTTCAGGTGGTAGTGGGGGGAATTACGAAGTAATAACTGGTCCGCCAAGTGGTGGCGGTGGTGGTGGCGGAAATAACTATTCAGGTGTTTATATCCCAAATCCTTATGATGGTGATGACAATTTAAATAATCCTGATTTTGTATACACTAATCAAGTAGCAGCTTTTACAAGAACTTTACCCCCCAACTTAAAAAAACTATTGACAAACAATTTTTGGATTTATCAAAATATTGTAGATTTTATAATAAATAATGGAGGACTAACTCAAGAAAATAAAGATGCTGTTGTTTTTGCTTTAACAAATTCAATTCCTATTTTTAATTTAAGTCTGCCTAATTGGACTTTCACTGATATTAATCAATTACACTATAATGCATTTATTTTCTTACTTGAAAACCCAAACTTGCAAGGACAGGCTGATATTTTACAAATTGCTAATAATATAAATCATGTTTTTACTCCTGATATTGATTTTGCAATATTTTCAACTAGTTATTTTCTTAATCATCCTAATACAACAAATGAACAATTTCAAAATTGGTTTATGGGAGAATCCGAAGGACAAGATGGAGATTATGATGCTGCCTATTGGGAGAATCCTAACTTGACGTTTCCAGCACAGAATTTGCCATCATTTAATGAATTCTATAATGCTTACCCGAGAGATGCAAGTGGTAATTATATGAAGGGTTCTGAATTATATCCTTTAGTTGGAGGAGATGTTTATCAAGCCTATATTAATCCAAACAATAAAATTCGTGGAGCCTGCGCTTTAAAAGTTTCTAGAGCTTTAAATTATTCAGGAGCAATTATACCTAATTTACCTGGTAAAACTCTTAAGGGAAATGATAATTTATATTATTTTGTAAATGCTAAAACTTTAAATGAATGGATGAAAAAGACTTTTGGAGTAAATGATCCTAACTCTATTTTATATCCTTATAATCCCAATCATATTAATTTAATAAAATCTCAAGGAGGCATAAATGGAGTAGATTATAATCTATTATTAAATAATATAAAAGGAATATATACAATGATTCCAACTGATGAAAATTCTTTCGGTGCTTCAGGTCATTGCGACATGATTAAAAATAATTGGTGCCCATTCAATTGTTTTTTTAAAGATGTAAATATTATAGATGTATGGATTTTAAATTGAATAGTATGAAAAAAATAATTTTTATTCTTCTTTTCTTTTTCGTTAACAATCTTGGTTACTCTCAATATAATATTGTTGAAGAAAAAAAATATGATACCTCTTTAAAAGTTAATTACTCTAATATTATGTACAAAAACATTAAGGTGATTAATCCAATCATATACTTATATGTTGTAATAGATAATAGCAATGAAGAAGATTTAAAAAAACAATTAAGGCTAGCTATGATAAAGAATAAAATTAAAAACAGTATTTTCTATTTTGTTAAATACCCGCCAACAATATTGAACAAAACACAGAAAGAAAATTTCTTTTTAAATTTCATGTGTTCCATTCTAGCAGAAAAAAAAATGATAGACTCTGATTTTATATTAATTACAGATTCTGATGTAACAACCTTATATGAAAATGTAAGATTAAGAAAATTAGAATATAATCGTAAAGGAATTATTGACAATAACGATAATTGTAAAAGTTATTTAAATGAAATTAATACGGTATTTATTTCAAAGAAAAAAAATCATATTATAAAGTTCATAAAACAGCAAATATAATTTTGTCCCCCCCACCTTGCATCTTGATTTTAATGCTTCCATAAAATCCCCAGCTGGTACGAGCAAAAATAACACGCATCGCTAGTGCGAGCTTCAAGCTCGTACCCACAAAGCAAATAAAACAAACTACAACCCTAAAAAGTTGTAGTTTTTTTTGTAATTTGCAACAAACTGCTCTAAAGACAACCAAACTATTTTAGAAATTGACAGGAATTAGACAGTGGTCACAAGCGTGACGCTTGCGCTAGCGGGGGGGGATTAATGGTGTAAATTTTCCAGTAATGTTAAGTAATATTAAGGGAATATATTCTATGATTACAACTCAATCATATGTAAATGCTGGTGGAGCAACTGGTCATGCTGATTTAATATTTCCTAGTAGCATTAATAATTATGGCACATGTATTTTTGGTTGTAATTTTCAATTACCTGTCGAAAATATTGATATTTGGATTTTAAATTAAAATGATTATGAAATATTTATTTTTTTTGCTATCGTTTTATCCTTTTCAAATGAATTCACAAGACTTCATAAAAAAAGATATTATTACTGTTGATAATAAAGTTTATTCGTGTGTTCATATTAGTTTTGGAAAAACAAGTTTAACAAAATACTGCAAAGTCTATACTTGTGATTTAAAATTAAGAAAAGAATGTACCGCTAAAATAATTGAATGTGCAAAAAAAAATAAAATTGAATATTCGGAATTTTATGTTGTTTTCATTTCAAATATAAATACGCTGAATAAAGGATTGGGTGATAAAATTAGTATTTCATTTTTGGAGAAAATAGATTCAGAGAGAATGAAAAATAATTTGTCAACTAAATTGATTAAATATAAATATGATTTTAAAAATGATCATTACGACTATTTAATTGACCAACCTCGAAATGAAATAGTGAAAGTGAAAGATGTTATTAAAAATATTAAAATTCAGCAAATTTGTAATCAGTGATGCTACAGGTTTCGGAGCATCTGGACATGAAGGTATCTATACAACCCCACCTTGCATCTTGATTTTAAAGCTTCCATTTTTATCATGTTGTGGCCAGATACGTTAATGCCACGCAGGAGTGCTAAATGTTTCATGATGTAAATGTAATTAAAAGAAACCCATTGGGTGTAATTAAATTTATTTTACTTTTTACCGCGTAGATTCCTAGTTTTAAAAAAATAGCAAAAGGCGTTTCACTTATTTAACCACAATAATACATTATATGATACCCGTGCGCTACACGAAACGCCCAAAAAGACCCTGCTATAAAAGAGAAAAATAGAAAGAAAAAATAAAAAGAGTTGCTATTTATAAAATTTTATTGTATATTTAATAGAACAAGAACTATACTTGCGGCAATCTACCCAAATACAGGTGGATATACGCAACTTTGTAGCGACAATATAAGAGTTATCAGCAATAATACGACCGAGCGTAACCGAACTTTAACCAACACAAAACAATATGTGCGACAGAACAAATAAAACACAACAAGACACAACTTTGAATACAGTTCATTGTTGTACCCTAAAGGAAACAACTGAACAATCAACAGCGACAACTGACTTTTTAGTTCTTGGTAGCTGGGCATTACTATCAGTTTTCATTTACTTTTTATTTCAACGACTTGTAAAACAAAAAGCCATTGACAAAGCAAGGTTCTTTATCGGCTATTTGGTTTTATCTTCTTTAGCAGTCCTTATGTTAGTCGGTAGACATTTTATCTCTGACGAATATTTCGCAAACATTGTATCGGAGGTAATAGGAATTGCATTAACAGTATTAATCATTGACAGAGTAAATCATTACCTGACTGACCGAAACGAAAAATTACATAGAGATATAGCTTTAAGACATTGTAAAATGCCCATCTATTCATATTGCTATATGTGGTTTGCCATTTACGAACCAATTCAAACAACCAGAAACACACGCTTGCAAGCATATCAAAATTTAGAAGAGTTTTATTTATCAGATGACTTTTACAATTCAGTTCGCAACTACAACTTTGCAAACCTAATCGCACCGAACAAAACATTTGCACAATACTATGCGGAAAAACTAGATAGAACTGAAGAACAGTTTCAAAATATTTTAGCAAAATATGCTTCTAAACTTTCATTAGAGGACATACAAAGACTTGAGTTTTTTGGAGGAGGTTCTTATCTCTATAATGTTTTTAGAGTAATGGACTTTTTGCGAACTGTGCAAGTTTCATCACAAATGAATAGTAATCCTGCGACACCATCAACTGGTTTAAGACAGATTACTAGTTTCAATAGCGTTAGCAAAGAAAATTTTCAAAAGCATTTTAAAAAACTTATTGCGCTTATCAATGACTACAATGCTGTTGCGCCCATTAACGACCAATGGACAATTGAAACACTTAACACATTAAAGACATTAAGCGGTGTAAACGCAGACAATTATGACTGGTAAAACACGCGACACGAAAGACATTACTGCTGATAACATAAGATTTATGAAATAAAAAAAAGGGGGGGCGACCTGCCAGTATGAAGTTTCAAGCATTTAATTACGCTTGTCGCGGGGCGAAAGAGACGAGCTTTTAATCCCCCCTTTTTTTTACTTCATAAATCTTTCAAACGTTACAAGAAACCTTATACCAAAATTACGCATAAAAAAAGAATACATAAACCAGCTTAATTTAAGAATAAAGTTTATCTTAACGGAAAAATATTCAGCCGTGCGTTTTGCAAAAGGAAAAGAACCAAAACGAAAAATTATATATGCTTACAAAAATTAAATTATTATTCAGGTTACTTTTAGTTACATCTTTTTTCATTTTTTCAAGTTGTGAAAAAGATTTGTACGAAGAAGCTATTAAACCCGAAAACAACAAAGTAGCTTCAAAGAAAATAACCTTTGAAGAATTTAAAAACAAAATTGGATATTCCAATATTTCAGCAAAAATTAGAAGCAAACTAGAACGCACACCAGCACTTGATAATTCCTCACAATTACTCCAAAAAGAAGGAGAAGATTATCAAATTTATACCAATGAAATTATGGAAACAATTCTTGGTGATAAAGTAACTTACTCTATGCTTATTGAAAAAAATAATATTGATAAAGACAAACTCTACAATATTGTTTTTGAACAAGTTCAAGGAATGGTTAAAGAATCAATAATTGAGTACAAATACGATTCAGAACAAAAACTAACAAATATCAAAGAATACGATAAAAATTTTGTACCATTCAGGCAATATAATCTTACTGTTCCTGTGCCTGTAAAAACAAGTACAGGAAAAATTATAATAATTGACCATCATTGTACTGGTTGCGATCATCACAGTTATTTTCACGATGGCGAATGTCCAGCAGGAGATTCTTGGTTAGAAATTCAAGTTTCAAACGAAACAGAAGATGGTCCAGGAGATGCTTCTGGCGACGGTGATAATGGTTATTCTAATGGAACTGGTGATGGTGTTGAAGGCGGTTTTGCAGGTGCCGCAAGCGGTTATAATGGTGCATTTACACTCTCCGAGCAAAACCATATAGATCATTTATTAAAAATTCTACATCTAACTTATCCAAACCTAACAGTAGCACAAAACAAGTATTTGTCATTGCATCCTGTAGATCTAAATACGCTAGTTAATAACATCAATAATCAAGAATTTGTAAATTGGACTTTAAATGAAATGTTTCACAATCATCTTATTTTAAACTATGCAATTCCTTATTTTGAAATGTTTACTCTTAGCACTCATTTATCAGCACAGCAAAATGCTTATTTAGCTGCCCACGCTGCCCTAAACAATCAAATATGGCAGTTTTACGCCTCGCAAATTGATGGTGCCAGCACTTTTGACCAAGAGCAGATGGATGGGTTTGTAGGGCAAATATTAGATCAAAATCCAAATCTAACTGCACAACAATTTCAAAATTGGTTTATGGGAGAATCCGAAGGACAAGATGGTAGTTTTAATCAAGTTTATTGGGATAATCCAAATTTGACATTTCCGCAACAAAATTTACCTAGTTTTAATGATTTTAAAATTGCATGTCCAAGCAGATATGATAATGCAGAAACTCTATGTAACAATATTGGTGGTAATGTCCTAAATATGTATAACGCTGTTATTGCAAATAATAAAAAACTGAATACATGTGCAATAAGAGTTTCTAGAGCTTTAAACTATTCAGGTATTGTGATACCAGCATTACCAGATAATCCAAATGGAACTAAAAATACAGTTCAAGGTGCCGACGGCAAAAATTATATTATAAGCGCCAAAGTTTTAAATGCTTGGATGAAAAAAACATTTGGAACAAATCCATCAAATTATCAACATTATACTGCTTCTCAAGGTGGTGTTAAGGGAGCTAATTTCCCTGTTTTACTCTCTGACAAAAAAGGTATATACTCAATGGTTTCTTTACCAGCTATCCAAAATAGTTGGGGTACTGGACATGCAGATTTACTTGAGAATGGTGAATGCTTACTTAAATGCCATTTTTATGATGAAAACAATAACTTTGTTCCAATAGATTATATAGATATATGGATTTTAGATTGAAAAATATGAAAAATATTATATTAACATTCGCAATATTTATACTAATTACATCATGTAATACTTATAAAAAAAATAGATTTGAATATAATCTAGGAAAAAAAGAAAATGAATGGATTAATAATTTTAAAACCGAGTTTTTCTTTTCATGTATAAAAGAAGGATATAAAAATGATACTATCATTAAATTAATTTCAAAAAAAGATTTACTTTATCAATATGAACCATATGCTTATCAGCATAATAAAATAGATTCTTTGGCTATTAATTTAATTAAAAGAATACCGAAACCAATTTATCAACATTGTGATGATTGTACTAAAAAAGAGGAAATTGAAAATAATACTAAAAATTATTTTTGTGCAAGTTGCTTAAATTATTTTGCAAGCCGTGAATTAGATTCAATCGCAAAAAATGAATATAAAAAAATAAATAAAAAATTATAAGTTTAACTAAAGAAAATGCTTATTGTTATAACAATAGGCATTTTTTGGCAATAAATCCCCAAGTTCCTCAGGATTTGATGCTTCTGGACATGCTGATATGTTTTTTTCTGGTGATTGTGATGGTGGTTGTTATTTTAATGCAACTGGTGGAGTGAGTGAAATATTTTTTTGGGAGTTACCTTAAAATTAATTACTATGGAAAATATATTTAAATACTTAGTTTTTATTCTTTTTTGTGTAAATACATATGGACAAAAAAACAACAAAGATTTTTTTGCATTTAATAAAAAAGAAGTTTATTATTCAACATATAATTTTAAAAATGTTAGTAACAAGTTTAACATCATAATCATTCAAAATAAAAATATAGAATTTGAAAAAGAAATAAAACTTTATATTAAAAAGAAAAAAAATATTGGCAATATTTATTTTATTTGTATTCCTGAAGAATTCTCTGAACAAAAAGAAGAATTAGTTTTAGAATTTATGTCAGACATTTTATCAAAAAGAAAATTGATAGATAAAGAAATGAATGTCATTGCAGATGCGAATTACTTTAATCTTTATGAAGAAAATAGATCTAGTAATAATAGTAAATACAAAAATAGTTTCTTAAATAAAATTAATTCTATGAATATTTTAAAAACAAACGATAACCTGTATAAATTATTAAGATAACTTCAACCGTACACACAAAACCCGATGGAAACTCAACAGTAACCTGCGGAAGCTTAATAGTTAAAGACGGAAGATTTAGATTGATAGGCGGAAGATTTAAAGTAAAAAACGGAAGTTAAATAATGATAAGCGGAAGCTTAATAGTGAATGAGAGTTGTTTTACTTTGATACAGAGAAATTTTACCTTGGCAAGCGGAAACTAAAAAGTGATACACGGAAGCTATACTTTAACACACGGAAGAAAAAACAATAGGCGGAAGAAAAAGTAATACACGGAAAAACGTTGCAAATGAATAAAAAGGCTTCCTGTAACAAGCGTTTTGCAAGATTGCGGGGTAAGTGATTAATTTAAAATTTTGGTTTATCTTTAAAGTTCGGTAATAACCGAAAAGTAAAGGCATATTTTGTCCGCAACCTCGCAAAGCCCCCAGCTACCGCGCGAATCTTTCGCGTGGTAATGGGATACAATAAAAGGATAACCGAAAACTGTAACAAAGAGTAGGGTAATAATCAAACCACACGAAGGGATTCGTGCGGTAGCGGGGGAATCATATTAAAAACCGATTTGCTAACAGCCGTATTGGCAAGATTGCGAATTTTGTAGTAAATTCACGTTTACATTTCGCAAGAATTTTTATCTTAACAGAAATTACGCAGTTCCAAGTTCGTCATTTCTTGTAGCTGGAAAACGTTAGCGGTAATTTAAGTGCAAAAAAAAGGACTACCGAAGTAGTCCTAAATTTCTTTTGACTTAATTACGTTGCCAAAGCAAGAGGCTTGATTAAGTATTACACTGCAAATATACAGCAGTTTTTTTATATTTACCAAATAATTATAGATATTTTATGAAAATCAGTAAAGTTAGAAGCCATTTTTCATCAGCCAGAATAAACAGATATTTAATTGCGACAGGGAATAACAATATTAGAGCGATAAAATTATATAAACATAATCTAAGGGTAAGCCAATCATTCCTTCCCATATTAAGTATTTTGGAAGTTGCTATAAGAAATAACATAAATACAATTTTAACTTCATACTTTACAGATCCAGATTGGATAATAAATCAGAAAAATGGCTTTATGGTTCATGCTTCATTGACATATCGACATCATATAACCAATAGAATTGTACATAATCATTTTTTAAAAAAATGTGTAGAAAAATCAGAGAACAAGCTAACAAGACATGGCTTACCATTAAGTAGTGGAAAAATCATATCTGATCAAAATTTTGGTTTTTGGACAGAATTATTTGAGTTAACTTTTTATAGAATATTAAGTGGTAGACCAATACAAGTGTTCACTAATTTGCCTCCAAATACTAATAGGATTGACGTAATGAATCGTTTAGACAAAATTAGAAACTTCAGAAATAGAATAAGCCATAGTGAACCTATTTGCTTTCATAATAACAATATTGATTTTAGTAATGCTATTGATGTTTATAATACAATCATGGAATTATTTGACTGGATTGATCCAGAATTAAAAAAATTAGTAAAAGATATAGATTCTGTATCAGTCAAAATAACAAATGCTCAAAGAGCATAAACTACCGCTAATAGCCTGTTCTCGCAATTGCGAATTTTGTAGTAAATTCACGTTTACATTTCGCAAGAATTTTTATCTTAACAGAAAGTACGCAGTTCCAAGTTCGCCGTTTCTTGTACCCGCGAAACGTTATGAAATTTTAGAACGACACTTCAACCCGATTTCAAGGATTTACTTAGTTTGTTCGCTTCGCTCGGGTGTAGGAACGCTTTCTTAATTATTTACACTCCCCAATGTTTTGTGAACTCTGCGTTTGTGATGGGTTTGTCTTAAATGTTCAGTACCCGAGATGATGCTAATGCTACCATCAATTTCAAACATAGCTAGTTTTACGTCTTTATAATACTCTACGCCATGTTCGCGCATTGCTTCCTGTAGTTCATCATTTGTAATGCCAAGTTTGGAGATGGTGCTAAAAGCAATTTTACCATTATGTATCAGGATTTCAGGAGTGTCTTGAACAAGTTCTTTGATAAACGAAGATTTCAGCATCACTTTTTTGAAAAGTAAATTCACTATAAAAAGTGCTAAAGCTGCTACTATGCCGCCATACAATGAGGTGTTATTTCCAACCATCGCATTTTGAACCGAGTTGCTTATGAGTAAAATTAAAATTACATCAGCAGTATTCAATTGTGATAATTGTTTTTTACCAAAAACCCGAAGCGCAATGACCATAAATAGATAGACACTTACACTTCTAAAAACGATGTCAAGATAGGGATTCATTAATTTTTAGTTTAAAGTTTTTCTCAATGGCTTTAATCATTTCTCCTGCAATGTCTTTATTGGTTGCGCCTTCAATTCCTTCTAATCCTGGTGATGAATTTACTTCTAACAATAACGGGCCTTTTGATGAACGAATTATATCTACACCCGCCACTTTCAAATCCATGGCTTTGGCGGCTTTAATAGCTATCTTTTTCTCGTCACTTGTGGGTTTAATGACACTTGCGGTTCCACCCATGTGGATGTTAGCACGGAATTCTCCTGGTGCGGCTTCTCGCTGAATGGCTGCTACCACTTTGCCATCAACTACAAATAAGCGCAAGTCTTTGCCATCTGCTTCTTTAATAAATTCTTGTACCAATATATTAGCATTCAAACTTTTGAAAGCATTAATTACCGACTCGGCTGCTTTTTTGGTTTCGGCCAAAACTACACCTTTTCCCTGTGTGCCTTCTAATAGTTTAACAATCAACGGCGACCCGCCAACCATTTTAATCAAATCATCAGTATCCAATGGTGAGTTCGCAAAACCAGTTGTGGGAATATCAACCCCATGATGCAAGAGCAATTGCAACGAAAACAGTTTGTCACGTGATTGTGTTATGGCTGCTGCTGAGTTTAAGCAAAAGACTTTCATGGCTTCAAACTGACGCGTCAAAGCACAACCATAAAACGTAATACTAGGACGAATTCTCGGGATGATAGCATCAAAATTATCTAATATTTTTCCGCCACGATAATGAATTTCTGGTTTAACGGCATCCAGTTTCATGTAACATTCTTTGATGTTCAAAAAGTGCATTTCATGACCGCGCATTTCGCCAGCTTCCATAATGCGTTTGTTGCTATATAGATCAGGATTACTAGCTAAAAGACCAATTCGCAACCCAGATTTATTTACTATAACATCTAAATATAAACCTTTCAGCGTTTCAGTTGTGGTTTGCCCAAGTAAATATTTTTGTTCTGGGTCCACCAATATTCTGCCACTCATAGCTTCGCGACCTAAAAGCATTCGGAAACCCATAGAATCCCTGTTGGTCAATGTCATTTCAATTTCCCAAGAATCATCTCCAATTTGTAGTGGCGTTTGAATGACATAGCGCTGCTCTCTGAAACCACTCGAACTTTTAACGATGCGTTTGTCAATTAATTTCGCTTGACAATGAATAACGGTTTTTAAATTATTCTGAATGGGATTAATATCAAATTTTACCCAATTTTCATCTTCCTTCACAAAAGGAGCAATATTAATGGCGTGAAGCGCAGAGGTTTTAGCCCCAGAATCAACTCTGGCTTTGATGGCTGGGATTCCAAGTTCAGGAAAAGAACACCATTCTTCTGAACCTAATATGATTTTATTTTCTGGCATTGTAATCAATTAAAAAACCACGAAAGTCGAATAAAACAATAAAATTATTCGTGCATTCGTGGCTTATTCTATATTAGACTTTATTATTTAGTTGGTTTTTCAGCTTTTTGAATTTTTACGATAAGCTCTTGAGCTACTTCGTCTAAATCCATAAAAATTTCATCGCCCGATGCAATTTTGGAAGTAATAATTTCTTCTGCTAAAGCATCTTCTACATATTTTTGAATGGCTCTTTTTAAAGGGCGCGCACCAAATTGTTTGTCAAAACCTTTTTCGGCAATAAAAGCTTTGGCAGTGTCAGATAAATTAAGTTTATATCCTAATTCTTCCACTCTTCCAAATAGTTTTTTCAATTCAATTTCGATAATCAAATCGATGTCATGTTTCTCCAAAGGATTGAAAACAATAACGTCATCAATTCTATTTAAAAACTCGGGAGCAAAGGTTTTTTTCAAAGCATTTTCTACCACACTTTTAGAGTAATCATCTGCTTGAGCTACTTTGGCAGCGGTACCAAAACCAACACCTTGACCAAAGTCTTTTAATTGACGTGCGCCAACATTAGATGTCATGATGATAATGGTATTTTTGAAATCAATTTTTCTTCCTAAACTATCTGTCAAATAACCATCATCCAAAACTTGAAGCATCATATTAAACACATCGGGATGTGCTTTTTCAATTTCGTCTAAAAGTACTACACAATAAGGTTTTCTTCTCACTTTTTCGGTCAATTGACCACCTTCTTCATAGCCAACATATCCCGGAGGTGCACCAATTAATCTTGAAATAGCGAATTTTTCCATGTATTCGCTCATGTCAATTCTAATTAAAGCATCTTCTGAATCGAATAATTCTTTCGCCAAAACTTTAGCTAATTGTGTTTTTCCAACTCCAGTTTGACCCAAAAATATAAAGGAACCAATAGGACGATTTGGATCTTTCAATCCAGCACGATTTCGTTGAATGGAACGTGATATTTTCATCACGGCTTCGTTTTGCCCTATTACTTTTCCATTTATCAATTCTGGGAGATGAGCTAATTTATTGCTTTCTGTTTGTGCTATACGATTTACAGGAATTCCAGTCATCATAGATACTACATCGGCTACATTATCCTCAGTAACCCTGATACGATTGTTTTTAGAGTCTTCTTCCCATTGTTCTTGAGCGATGGCTAAGTCTTTTTCAAGTTTCTTTTCATCATCACGAAGTTTGGCAGCTTCTTCATATTTCTGTTTTTTAACAACAGAATTTTTTAGGTCACGTACTTCTTCCAATTGACGTTCCAAATCCAAAATTTGTTTGGGTACATCAATATTGGTGATGTGCACTCTTGAACCCGCTTCATCCAGAGCATCAATAGCTTTATCCGGAAGAAAACGTTCTGACATGTATCTATTGGTCAATTTTACACAGGCTTCAATAGCTTCGTCGGTGTAAATAACGTTATGATGGTCTTCGTATTTGTTTTTGATGTTGTTCAAAATCGTAATAGTTTCTTCAACTGATGTAGGTTCTACAATTACTTTTTGAAAACGTCTTTCTAGTGCACCGTCTTTTTCAATATATTGTCGGTATTCATCCAATGTAGTTGCGCCAATACATTGTATCTCACCTCTTGCTAAAGCAGGTTTAAACATATTAGAGGCATCTAAAGAACCTGTTGCGCCACCAGCCCCTACGATAGTATGAATTTCATCTATAAATAGTATGATATCATCATTTTTCTCTAATTCATTCATGACAGCCTTCATTCTCTCTTCAAATTGCCCGCGGTGTTTTGTACCGGCAACTAATGAAGCTAAATCAAGGGTTACCACTCTTTTGTTAAAAAGAATACGGGATACTTTTTTCTGTATAATTCGCAAAGCCAATCCTTCGGCAATGGCAGATTTACCCACACCAGGTTCACCAATTAATAATGGATTATTTTTCTTTCTACGACTTAAAATTTGAGAAACTCTCTCAATTTCTTTTTCACGACCTACTACAGGGTCGAGTTTCCCTTCTTCAGCCATCTCAGTTAAGTCGCGACCAAAATTATCCAAAACAGGGGTTTTAGATTTTTTATTGGTTTTGTTCCCCGGATTATTAAAACTACCTTCTTTTAAATTTTCATCTTGTCCAGAATCGTCATTATACGCCTCGTTTTTAGGTAGGTTGTCCATAAAATCTTCATCGTTTGGTGTCATATTTAAATATTGTTCTTTAACTACATTATAGTCTATTTTTAGACGATGCAATAATTTTGTTGTTGGGTCATTCTCATTTCTTAAAATACACAATAGTAAATGAGCAGTACTAATGGAAGTAGCTTGAAATACTTTTGCTTCTAAAAAAGTTGTTTTTAGCGCTCTTTCGGCTTGACGTGTCAAGTGTAAGTTCTTTTTTTCGTTGCTAATTTCAACATTTGGATTAGCAGGGCTCAATACCTCCACCTTTTTTCTCAAATGTTCCAAATCTATAGATAGGTTATTTAAAATAGCAATCGCTTTACCATTTCCATCTCTCAGGATACCAAGCATAAGATGTTCTGTCCCAATAAAGTCATGGCCTAAGCGCAGTGCCTCTTCTTTACTGTAAGTTATAACATCTTTAACTCTTGGTGAAAAATTATCATCCATATATATTATATTGGTATATGTAAATTTAGTTATTATCTATGATTTATGCAAAAATCATTCCGTCTAAAAGTAGTGTCAGCTAAGTGACAAAAAAAAGTCAATAATATTATCAGTGATATAACTATTTTATTAACCAAAAAGCACACCTATTTTGTTAATAAATCTTTGAAATTTGTGAATTAAAAATAACTCTAAAAGCTGCAAATAACTTATATTAGCACATTTTGAAATTAAATCAATTTTTATTAATAATTTATAATATATGTCTGACGGAGAAAAGTTAATTCCTATTAACATAGAAGATGAAATGAAATCAGCATACATCGATTATTCGATGTCTGTTATTGTCTCAAGAGCACTACCTGACGTGCGTGATGGTTTAAAACCTGTACACAGAAGAGTGTTATATGGTATGTATGATTTAGGAGTTTTTTCAAATAGAGCTCACAAAAAATCCGCGAGAATTGTTGGAGAAGTTTTGGGAAAATATCACCCACACGGAGATACTTCAGTTTATGATGCGATGGTTCGTATGGCTCAGGAATGGAGTTTACGTTATTTATTAATTGATGGACAAGGTAACTTTGGTTCGGTTGATGGTGACAGTCCTGCAGCAATGCGTTATACTGAAGCCAGAATGAAAAAAATGTCGGAAGACATAATGGCAGATATCGACAAAGAAACAGTCGATTTTCAATTGAATTTTGACGATACTTTATATGAGCCAAAAGTAATGCCTACAAGAGTACCTAATTTATTAATAAATGGTGCTTCTGGAATTGCGGTTGGTATGGCAACAAATATGGCGCCACATAACCTAACAGAAGTTATAGATGGAACATTGGCTTATATAGATAACAATGAGATTGAAATTGACGAATTAATTACACATATAAAAGCACCTGATTTTCCAACAGGAGGAATAATTTACGGAATGGAAGGTGTGCGAGAAGCATTCAAAACCGGAAGAGGAAGAATTGTTATTCGTGCCAAAATAAGTTTTGAAGAGTCAAATGGAAAAGATGCCATTATCGTTTCAGAAATTCCTTATCAAGTCAATAAAGCTGACATGATAAAGAAAACTGCCGATTTGATAAATGACAAAAAAATTGAAGGTATTTCAAATATTCGAGATGAATCGGATAGAAACGGAATGCGTATCGTTTATGAATTAAAACGTGATGCAGTACCAAATGTAGTTTTGAATACGCTTTATAAATTTACACAATTGCAGTCTTCTTTCAGTGTAAATAATATTGCATTGGTCAATGGAAGACCGCAGATGTTGAACGTTAAAGACTTGATTCATTATTTTGTAGAACACCGTCATGATGTTGTTACTAGAAGAACTCAATTCGAATTACGCAAAGCAGAGGAAAGAGCACACATTTTAGAAGGTTTAATTATAGCGTCTGATAATATTGACGAAGTAATAGCCTTAATTCGTTCCTCTAAAGATGGAGACGAAGCTAGAACTAAATTGATTGAACGTTTTACTTTATCTGAAATTCAAGCACGTGCCATTGTTGAAATGAGACTACGTCAATTGACCGGTCTAGAACAAGACAAGTTAAGAGCGGAATATGAAGAAATCATGAAATTAATTCAACACTTGAAAGAGTTATTGGCTAGTAAAGAGTTGAGAATGCAATTGATTAAAGACGAATTAGTAGAAATTAGAGATAAATATGGTGATGAACGTCGTTCAGTTATTGAATATTCAGGCGGAGACGTAAGTATAGAAGATTTGATTGCCGATGAAAATGTAGTCATCACTATTTCACATGCTGGTTACATCAAACGTACAAATTTATCGGAGTATAAAACACAAAATCGTGGTGGAGTTGGACAAAAAAGTGCAGGAACAAGAGATCAAGATTTCTTGGAACATTTGTTTGTAGCTACCAATCATAATTACTTACTGTTTTTTACCCAAAAAGGAAAATGTTTCTGGATGCGTGTATATGAAATCCCAGAAGGAAGTAAAACAAGTAAAGGTCGCGCTATTCAAAACTTAATAAATATTGAAAGCGATGATAAAGTGAAAGCATTTATTTGTACAAAAGACCTTAAAGACGAAGAATACATCAACAGTCAGTTTGTTATTATGGCTACCAAACAAGGACAAGTGAAAAAAACGTCATTGGAACAATACTCTCGTCCACGTCAAAACGGTATCAATGCCATTACAATTAGAGAAGATGATGAACTAATGGAAGCAAAATTAACCAATGGTGAAAGCCAAGTGTTAATTGCCGTGAAATCTGGAAAATTAGTACGTTTTGAAGAAGAAAAAACACGTCCAATGGGAAGAACAGCTTCGGGAGTTCGCGGAATTACTTTAGCAAATGATAAAGACGAGGTCATAGGGATGGTATCTGTGAACAAAGACGATATTAACGACACACAACTTTTAGTAGTTACCGAAAACGGTTATGGAAAACGAACTAAATTGGTAGATGAAGATGGAGAAGATGTTTACCGTATAACTAATAGAGGAGGAAAAGGGGTGAAAACTTTGAATATTACCGAAAAAACAGGTGCTTTAATTTCTATCAATGCAGTGACTGATGAGGATGATTTAATGATTATCAACAAATCTGGATTGACTATTAGAATGGAAGTTTCTGATTTGAGAGTCATGGGAAGAGCTACACAAGGCGTTCGTTTGATAAATATTAAAGGAAATGATTCCATTGCAGCAGTAACAAAAGTAATGAAAGAAGACGAAGTTGAAGTAGCGGGAGAAATCGTTGACGGCGATGACATCAACGATGAAATTGAAACTGACACTGATACTTCGGAAGATACAACTGAAACTCAAGAATAATTAAACACTATAACCATGAAAATAAAACATATTGTATTGTCAGCATCAATACTAGTTTCTGTAGCAACTTTTGCTCAAAAAGACGAGCTAAAAGCATTGAAGAAAATTTATGCTAAAGAGGAAATAAAAGGAAAAGATTTAGTAGAATACAAAGATTTAGTTTTAAAAGTAGAACCGTTAGCAGTTGAAGAAAGTGATAAGATTTATGCTGGATTCTATAAATCAATGATTCCAGTTTTAGAATCTTTAGCTATTGATAAAACAATGACTCCAGTTGAAATTCAAGAGGCTCTACTGAAATTAGCCAATCCAAAAGCAATTTCAGATTTAGCAACGGGTTTAAATGCCACGCTTGATTTTGAAAAAAAATCTGGTAAAAAGGTTTATAGTGATGATATCACTGAAACCATAACTTCTTTTAAACCAGATCTTGTTAAGTTGGCTATCAGTCTGGGAACTGATAAGAAATTTAATGAAGCTGCGGATGTATTATATGCTATTTATCAATTAGATAAAAAAGACCAAGAGAAATTATTTTATGCAGCAAGTTATGCAGTTAATGCTGAGGATTATGACAAAGCATTAGATTATTACAATCAATTAAAAGTTTTAAATTACACAGGAGAAGGAACAATCTATTGGGCGGTTAATAAAACTTCAAAAGTAGAAGAAACTTTTTCAGCTAAAAACGAAAGAGATATTTTCATTAAAACGGGAACACATGAGAAGCCAAGAGATGAAAAAATTGAATCTAAAAGAGGTGAAATATTTAAAAACATAGCTTTAATTTTGGTTCAAAAAGGCAAAACAGAAGAGGCAAAAGCTGCAGTAGCTGAAGCTCGTAAAGCAAATCCAGAAGATAATTCCTTAATTCTTACTGAAGCTGAATTATATCTTAAAGTAAATGATTTTGAAACTTATACCAAGTTAATTAATGAAGCCTTAGAAAAAAATCCTACTAACGTTGATTTAATTTATAATTTGGGTGTTATTAGTAGTAATGCAAATAAACCAGTTGAAGCAGAGAACTACTACAAGCAAGCTTTAGCAATTGATCCTAATTATTTTAATGCTAATTTGAATCTAGCGGAATTAAAACTAAGAGGAGATGAAAAATTTGTGAAAGAAATGAACAAATTAGGAACTTCTGAAAAAGATAACAAACGATATGAAGTGATAAAAAGTGAAAGAGAAAAGAATTTTAAATCGATTTTGCCTTATTTAGAAAAAGCAGTAGAATTAGAACCAACTAATGATGCAGCAAAGAAAACATTATTAAGTGTTTACAATGCATTAGAAATGACCGCTCAATACAAAGCATTGAAGGCTAAAATATAATAATGATTTTACAATCAATAAAAAAAACCATCCTTTAAGATGGTTTTTTTATGATTAAAATTATGTATTATAAATGAATTACTTCTCCATAAGCATCAGCAACAGCTTCCATAACTGCTTCGCTCATTGTTGGGTGTGGATGAATAGCTTTTAGGATTTCGTGTCCTGTTGTTTCTAATTTTCTAGCTACAACCGCCTCTGCAATCATATCAGTAACACCAGCGCCTATCATGTGACAACCTAACCATTCGCCATATTTAGCATCAAAAATAACTTTTACAAAACCATCAGGGGTTCCTGCTGCTTTTGCTTTTCCTGAGGCGGAAAATGGAA
>Ga0114958_10001207_pt1 | contig 20625 bp, 15 predicted proteins | sample C_130208_EF_Meta_FD_89577 | JGI IMG/M metagenome (GOLD analysis project Ga0114958, IMG submission 89577) | Freshwater microbial communities from Lake Croche, Canada to study carbon cycling - C_130208_EF_MetaG | ecosystem: Environmental > Aquatic > Freshwater > Lake | place: Lake Croche, Canada...
GTTTTTTCAACTTCCCTTGCTAATAGGCTAATTTTTTTTGCTCTTAAATCTTTATCAATAGGCAAATAACCATGAAATGTAAAGTTTTGACCAGAAAATCCTGAGCCCATCAGTGCTAACAAAATAGAGGATGGACCTACTAATGGAATAACCTCGATGCGCATTTCTTGCGCGATGGAAACGGCTAAAGCACCTGGATCCGCAATTCCAGGACAACCTGCTTCTGATAAAACTCCCACATATTCTGCTTGTTGGTTTGCTGAAATAAAAGAAGCAATCTTGGATCGTGTACTATCTTTATCTAAAATTTCAAAAGTTAATTCGTCAATGTTTACTCCTAATTTAAGTTCACTTATAAACCTCCTAGCAGTCCTGACATTTTCAACTAAATAATGCTTACATAATAGGACATATTTAGAGATTTCTGCAGGCAATACATCCGATGCTGTATTTTCTGAGATAGGGCAGGGGATGAGGATAAGTTTCATAAAATTTTAGTTAATACGTCTAAAAATGCAGAAGGTTGATCTGCTTGAACCCAATGTCCTGCATGGGGAATTTCAAACAACTCAAAATTGGGAAATATTTCAGCAATAAATCGTTGGTCTTCTGGCTGAATGTATTGTGAATCAGCACCTTTTATAAAAATAGCTTTAGTCTGTGATGGTTTATTGACCCATAATTCTAAACCTACTACGTCAATATTTTTAGTAATGACTTTTAGATTTATTTTCCAATCAAAGCCATTTTCTGCATTTCTATGAAGGTTTTTTAGTAAAAATTGGCGCACCCCTTCATTTTCCTCAAATCGCTTCATGTGCTCATTGGCCAACTGTCTACTTTCCAAATGAGCCACATCCAAACTATTTAATCCTTCTAAAATTAAACTATGGTGAACCGGATAGAATTTTGGGGCTATATCTACAATCACTATTTTACTTGCAATTTCGGGGTGGTTGAGATCAAATTGCATGACCACTTTTCCCCCCATGGAGTGGCCGACCAACAAAGGTTTTTCTAGCGAATGGACTTGAAGGAATTCCATTAAATCTTCTGACATGACCTGATAGTCAAATTCGTCGGACCATGGTGAATGACCGTGATTTCGTAGGTCCAAAAGAAAGACTTGGTGGTATTGACTTAAGATTTTAGCTATGCCCACCCAGTTATCTGAGGTGCCAAAAATCCCATGCAAAATAATGATGGGAGCACCATGTTCACCTAGTTTTCTGTAAAATAGTTTCATGGAATATATATAGCTTTCTCCCTTTTTTCGACAGTTCTTCCAATCGGCTTTAAATCAAATCCTTGGACTTGAAGGAATTTTTCAAATACATCTTGGGATTTTTCCTCCACGGCAATTAATAATCCACCTGAAGTCTGTGGGTCGGCACCTATGAGCCTTTGATATTCCGTGATTCCTTCGTGTATTCGTTGGCCATAACTGTCCCAATTTCGCTCGGTCCCTCCCGGGAAACATTTTTGATCTAAGTACATCTCTAAATTAGCTAAGGTAGGTATTTCCTTGAAAAATAGTTCAGCGCTGACATGCGAACCATCGCACATTTCCACTAAGTGGCCAAATAAACCAAAACCCGTCACATCAGTCAAAGACTTTACGTAAGGAAGGGGTCCTAATTTTTCACCTAATAAATTAAGTGTACTCATTTGTTTGACTGCATTTGCTAAATCCCCTTCGCTGACGATGCCTCTTTTTTGACCTGTCGATAAAATTCCTACTCCCAAAGGTTTTGTTAAATAAAGGAGGCAATTTTTAGTAGCCTGATCATTTTGTTTCAAATGTTCTTTTTTAACCTTGCCTGTAACAGCTAATCCAAAAATAGGTTCAGGCGAATCGATCGAATGACCTCCCGCTAAGGGAATCCCAGCCTCAGCGCAAGCAGCTCTTCCACCTTCAAGAACTTGAGCTGCAATTTCGGGTGCGAGTTTTTCGATGGGCCAACCTAGAATAGCGATGGCCATTAAAGGTGTTCCTCCCATCGCATAGATATCTGAAATCGCATTAGTGGCGGCTATTTTTCCAAAATCAAAAGGGTCATCTACGATAGGCATGAAAAAGTCAGTGGTAGATATGACCGCTTCCCCATTTTGCCAATCAAATACGGCAGCATCATCTCTGCTTTCATTGCCAACTAAGAGTAGCGAATGGTTCTTTTTAGGTGTATCCGATTTCAGAATTTTGTCTAAAATTTGTGGGGATATTTTACAACCACAGCCAGCTCCATGAGAAAATGAAGTTAATTTGATTGGTTCTTTGTTCGTTTGCATAGGTAAATTTCTAGTACAAAAATATTCTTTAAATAATTAAAAATTAAGATTTTGTTAAATTTTCAATGAAACTTGCATTATTAGATGGTATAGAATTTTAAAAATATTATTTTTTACTGCTTTTGTCCTATAAGTCAACAATTTAGACCAAAAATCATAAAAAGTCTTTAAGTAAACAATTGGAGTATTTGATTTTTTAGGTTTATTTTGTAAAATGATTTGTTCAACTAACTTATAACTAAATTTCAATTTTATGCAGAAAAGATTTATGATTAATTCTGTGTTGTTGGGAGCGTTTTTTGCGCTTTTGATGATGCTACCTGTGAGTAGATTATTCGCTCAAGGTTCTACAACTGCTGCTCTAGCAGGTACTGTAGTGGATGAAAAAGGGCAAGGTTTACCCGGTGCATCGGTCATTGCCGTTCATGAGCCTACTGGTTCTCGTTATGGAGGTTCTACAAGAGCTGATGGTCGTTACAATATCGTTAATATGCGTGTGGGTGGACCATACAAAATAACGGTTTCATTTGTTGGCTATAAAAACGCAGTCCAATCGGGCATTGTTTTGACATTAGCTCAAGAATTACGCCAAAACTTCAAATTGGAGGTAAATCAGTCTCAATTGGAAGAAGTTAAAGTGGTAGCTTCTCGTAGTTCGATTATCAACTCAGGTCGTACGGGTGCTGCGACAACTGTTAGTAACAATCAGATTACTACTTTGCCTACTTTGAATCGTTCATTAGGTGATTTTGCGCGTTTGGATCCCCGTGCAAATGGGTTGAACTTCGCTGGTCGAAATGCACTTTATAATAATATTACAGTTGACGGTGCTTTCTTTAATAACACATTTGCATTATCATCAACTATTGGTGGCCAAACAGGTGCCTCACCGATTTCAGTGGATGCGATTGACCAGTTCCAAGTATTAATTGCCCCTTATGACGTTCGTCAAGGAATGGCGACAGGAGCAAATATCAACGTAGTTACCAAATCAGGTACTAATAATTGGTCTGGTTCTGGATATTATTTTGGAACAGACCAAGGTTTGGTTGGTAATAAAATAGGTGATGTGGTGAATCAATATGGTACTTTTGCTCGTGGGCAAATAGGTGCACGTGTGGGTGGAGCATTAATTAAAAATAAACTTTTTGTTTTTGGGTCATTTGAACAAGAAACTCAAACAGATCCAGGTTCTAACTATGTGGCAACTCGTCCTGGTTCAACTGCTGCTAACCAGTCGATTGCAACAGCTGCAGATATGGATCGGTTGAAAGATTTCTTAAAAACTAAATATAACTACGATCCAGGAGCTTATGAAAACTGGAATCGTGAGAAATATTCTCAAAAAGTTAATTTACGTTTAGATTGGAATATTTCTGACAAGCATAAATTTAATATTAAATACAACTATTTGCGTTCTTATGCAGATATCAATCCATCAAGTTCTGGTTCGTTGACTGGTGGGCGTGCAGCGACGTCTCAGGTATTGCCTTTCCAAGGATCAGTATATCGCATCAACAATAACCTAGATTCATATATTGCAGAATTAAACTCGACGTTTTCTAGTTCTATCGCCAATAACTTGACCGTAGGTTATACTGCAATGCGCGACTTCCGCCAATCTCCTGTTAATAATACCCCATTCCCTACTGTGGATATAGGTAATAACAATACAAGTGAGTTGACAACTTTTGGTTACGAGCCATTCTCGGCAAACAATATCTTGAATTCTGATATTTTCCAAGTTGCGGATAACTTGACTATTTATAAGGGTAAAAACGTTTATACATTAGGTTTGTCGTATGAGACGAACTCATTCCAAAACGGTTTTGCACCAAACTATTATGGTGCTTATCAATTTAAGTCAGTGGATGATTTTATTGCTTCTGCTACTTCAGGAACATCAAACGCATTACAATACCAGCAACAATGGTCTAACTACTCTTCTTTCCCATTTGCTGAAATGAAAGGTTCTACCTTGTCATTTTACGGTCAAGATGAAATTACAGCAGCTAAAGGTTTGAAATTAACTTTTGGTTTACGTGCGGATGCTACTTCTTTCCCTGTGTCTGATGAAGCTAAATATAATAATCAATATGTACCTGCATTGACATTCCGTGATGGGGTTAAGTTAGCAACCAATAAATTTCCAGAAACCACCGTATTGTGGTCTCCACGTTTTGGATTCAACTGGGATGTGAAAGATGATAAACAAACACAAATTCGTGGCGGTTTAGGTATTTTCTCAGGTCGCGTTCCTTACGTTTGGTTATCGAATCAATTGTCAAATAATGGAGTGTTATTTGGCTCTGAATTGTTGTCCAAGCCAACTACGCGTCCATTTACAAATAATGTTGACGCATACCGTCCTACAATTTCTTCTCCATTAACGCCAACTTCTTACAATTTGGCAGTTACAGATCCTAACTTTAAGTTCTCTCAAGTATTTAGAAGCAATTTAGCTTTGGATAAAAACTTAGGAAATGGCTGGATTCTAGGATTAGAAGGAATTTATACCAAGGATATCAATGCAGTTTACTTAGTAAATGTCAACCTGCCAAACTCAACTGTAAAAGCGGTAGGTGCTGATAATCGTGTGATTTATTACACAGTTGGAACTAATGGACTTCCAGGTTCAGTGAAGAATTATCAAATTTATGGGGGTACAAAAGGTGTGAATGCGCCTACTACGGGGAACACAACAGCAAGTCCTAATATTTCTGATGCCATCGTTATCAAAAATACGGATTTAGGTTACTCATATGCGTTGACTGCAACTATTTCAAAGGCTTTTGAAAATGGATTATTTGCTTCACTAGCTTATACTAATTCAGATTCGCGTTCAGTGAATGATGGAGGTTCAATTGCTCAATCGCAATGGAGAGATCGTGTTGTTTCTGGTGATCCTAATGAGAACGTGGCTTCATACTCATCTTATATTCAAACACATCGATTTAATGCCTACGGTTCATATAAATTGAATTATTTAAATGAAAAAGCGGCAACTACTTTTGGATTTACCTATTCAGTAGCTCCTGCAGGTCGTTTTTCTTACGTGTATTCAGGTGATATGAATGGGGATAGTCAAACATCAAATGATTTGATTTTCATACCAAGTAGTCAAAATGATATCATGTTGAAAGATTTACCTGTGACTGTTAGTGGGGTCGCTTCAGTTTATACTGCAGCCCAACAATGGACGGATTTAGATAAATACATTGCTCAAGATTCTTATTTGAGTGGTCGTCGTGGACAATATGCTGAGCGTAATGGCGCTGAATTGCCATGGCAAGCTAACTTTGACTTTAAAATAATTCAAGATTTCTACATCAAAGTAGGTGGTCAAAAAAATACATTACAATTTACATTGGACGTGTTTAATTTTGGTAACTATGTATCACCACAGTGGGGTTTAGGACAATCATCAGTACGTGCTGGCTTACTTACGTATACAGGTAATGATGCAGCTACTGGAAAACCAGTATTCCAATTCCCTTATCGTTCCGGAACTGTTCCTATGACAGATTCATTTCAACGTAACTTTGGTTTAGGATCTCGTTGGCAAGCACAATTCGGAGTTCGTTATATCTTCAACTAATATATTTCGATTCCTAGATAAAAAGGCTGCTCAAAAGAGCAGCCTTTTTTGTTTGTGTTTGATACACGATAATCGTATCTATTCCACAAGTGGCATAAATCAAAAAAAAGACGCGAGATAACTAAGTCTCTACAAGGAAAAAAAAGACGCCAGGATATTGTATCTCTACAAGGAATAAAAGACGCTAAGGTATATCATCTCTACAGGAATAAAAAAAACCGGGTTTCCCCGGTTTTAACTAAAACTCTTTATGATGTGCCATTCGGTGTAAATCCTCAGGACTTAATGATTTAAAGTATTCATATGTAATTTTTAGGCCTTCCGCACGAGATACCTTAGGCTCCCAACCTAAGATCGCTTTAGCTTTAGTAATGTCAGGTTTGCGCTGTTTAGGGTCGTCTGTGGGTAGTGGCAATGAGATAAGCTTTTGAGTAGTACCAGTTAATTTAATAATTTCTTCTCCAAACTCCTTAATGGTAATCTCATCAGGATTTCCAATGTTCATTGGTTGGATATAATCACTCAATAAAAGGCGATAAATACCTTCTACTAAATCGTCCACATAACAAAATGAACGTGTTTGTGATCCATCACCAAACATCGTTAAATCTTCACCTCGCAATGCTTGGCCTATAAACGCGGGGAGTACACGGCCATCGTTTAACCGCATTCTAGGGCCATATGTATTGAAAATTCTGACAATTCTGGTCTCTAATCCATGATAGGTATGGTAGGCCATGGTCATGGCCTCTTGGAAACGCTTTGCCTCATCATATACACCTCGGGGTCCAACAGGATTTACATTTCCCCAATATTCTTCGGGCTGAGGGTGAACAGTAGGGTCACCATAAACCTCTGATGTAGAGGCTATTAATACACGGGCGCCTTTTACTCTTGCCAAACCTAAACAATTGTGAATTCCTAAAGAACCCACCTTCAAGGTTTGAATAGGTATTTTCAGGTAATCAATAGGAGATGCGGGAGAAGCAAAATGTAAAATGTAATCTAATTCTCCTGGAATATGAATAAATTTGGAAACATCGTTATGGTAAAATTCAAAATTTGGGAGTTTAACTAAGTGTTCTATATTTTTCAGATCTCCTGTGATCAAATTATCCATGGCAATTACATGATAGCCTTCTTTGATAAAACGATCACATAAGTGTGAACCTAAAAACCCTGCACCTCCCGTAATTAATATTCTCTTCATATTGCTTTTAAAACTATTCTCTTTTTTTGGCCTTGGAAATCCCTTTCCCTACATTACCTTTTACCTAATACCAGTTACCTAATTTTTTTTGGCCTTGGAAATCCCTTCCTATACATTACCTATTACCTCTTACCTAATTTACCACCCCTCGGCCAATCGAATAATAGGTATAGCCTAATTCTTTCATTTGAGCCATTTCATATAAATTTCTACCGTCAAAAATAACCTTATTTTTCAATAAGCTTTCCATGCGCTCAAAATCAGGCGTCCTAAATTGTGGCCATTCGGTCACGATAAGGAGCGCATCCGCATTCTCAATAGCATCATAAGGGTTTTTAGAGAAGTTAACAGCATCCCCTAAAAGTTCTTTAACGTTCGGCATTGCTTCAGGATCGTACACATTTACGTTACAACCTAATTCCAATAAATGTTCAATATTATATAGGGCAGGTGCCTCTCTAATGTCATCGGTGTAGGGTTTAAATGCTAAACCCCAAATCCCAATGGTTTTCCCTGCCAAATCATTGTTAAAGTGATTTTTTATAATCGGAATTAATTTAGTTTTTTGCTTTTCATTTACCTTCATCACACTATCTAAGATATGAAATTGGTAATTATTTTCTTCAGAAGTTTTGGCTAATGCTTGTACATCTTTTGGGAAACAAGACCCCCCATATCCAATACCGGCAAATAAAAATCGTTTACCTATTCTTGAGTCGGTACCAATCCCTCTGCGAATATCATCCACATTTGCACCCACTAGCTCGCACAGGTTAGCAATTTCATTCATAAAGGTAATCTTGGTGGCCAAAAACGCATTTGCGGCATATTTGGTCATTTCCGCGGAACGTTCATCCATGAATATAATTGGATTTCCTTGGCGGACTAATGGAGCATATAATCGATTGAGTATTTCTTTAGCTTTATCAGATTCAGTTCCAATCACTACTCGGTCAGGTTTCATGAAATCTTCCACAGCCACCCCTTCGCGTAAAAATTCGGGATTGGAAACGACGTCAAACAAATCGGCAGAAACATTTTTGGCAATTGCTTGATGGACAAGCTCCGAGGTTCCTACTGGTACGGTACTTTTATCAATAATCACGGTGTATTCAGTGATTAGTGGCCCTAAATCTTTTGCTACTTGTAAAATGTATTTTAAATCAGCCGACCCATTTTCACCTGGAGGAGTGGGTAAAGCTAGGAAAATAACTTTGGCGCCCTCTATCCCTTTACTGAGCGATGTCGTAAAATTCAATCTTCCTTCTTCCGTATTTCTATGAAATAAATCCTCAAGACCTGGTTCATAAATTGGCACCTCGCCCGCCTTCATTCGATTAATTTTATCTTCATTAATATCAACGCAGGTTACATGATTTCCCGTTTCCGCGAAACATGTGCCTGTAACTAAACCCACATACCCAGTTCCTACTACTGCTATTTTCATTTCTTAATCTTAAATTAATTTTATATTTCGATACAAATATTAGCTAATAATCTTTAAAAATTGCAATTATTGATTTAATGGCTAAGGTATTTGCGTTATAACATTGCCTATACTTCCCGATGGTTCCATAATATGTAGCCAGTTGGCCAACGTCACGGAAATATCACTTATGTTAGTTCTTTTTACGATTTCGCTTGGCTTAACTTTCCAGCCATAAAACAACAAGGGTACATGTGTATCATACGCATAAATGGTGCTATGGGTCGTTCCAGTTTGTGAGCCCATAAACCAGGACGGTTTTAACAAAATCATATAGTCTCCACTTCTAGCTGGATGATATCCATTGATAATCAATTGGGTATACTGGGCATTCAAATTAGCGCCTTGAATATCTTTTAAATTAACTAGTTCAAAAAAACCTGCTTGCTTTTGATATGATTTATGAACTACATCAAATAATTTTTTGGGATCAATGCCCATTTTGTCCATCAAATTATGATTGAAATAGAGTTGACTATTTTCTTCGCCCAACAATAAGTCAACATTGCCAAACGCCTGATTGATAGCTTTTTTCATGTCGGTAATGGATGCGTTTCTGTCAAATACTCCTCCTGGTAGTTTTTTACTATTGGCATATCCGGGTACTTCTGCAACCGCATGATCTGCTGTTAAAAAAACAAGCACCTGATCTTTTCCATATTGTACATCTAAATAGGCCAATATTTCAGCGATGTCTTTGTCTAATCTTAAATAAGTGTCTTCTAATTCGATGGATTGTGGACCAAAATTATGACCAACATAATCCGTCGATGAAAAACTAATAGCTAAAAAATCTGTCGTACCATTTTTACCTAATTTTTCATTTTCAAGTGCTTTGAGTGCAAAATCCTTGGTGATGCTATTTCCATAAGGAGTGGTTCGAATCACTTCTAATGGATTTCCTCCTTTTAATTCATGTGGAAAACTAGTAGATTTTTCTCCTGGTAATTTTCCCTCAAACTTGTTTTCATCCTCAGCACTTCGTGTATAGCTTGCTATTGGATACAGTGTATTCCAACCTTTTTGAACATATTTCAAAGCTCGTTCCTCTGAATTAAATGTTTGAACCCAAGTAGGTAATTCATTGAAATAAAAACTTGAGCTAATCCAACGGCCTTCTTTTGAATCATACCAATATGCAGCGTTTGCGGTATGCCCACCTGGCAAAATAGCTCCACGGTCTTTTAAGGCAATAGCTATCGTTTTTGATTGGTAATTCTGCGCCATTTTTAATTGGTCTGTAATTGTACTAGTCCAAAGATTTTTAGGCGACATCCACCCCGTCTTTCCCGTAGTTCCGACTGTTTTTACTGTACTATCTTCCGTGCAGTATACTTTTTTACCTGTAGCTACATCAGTCCAATCGTTGCCCACAATCCCATGCACCGAAGGAACAGTACCTGTATAAACACTGGTATGTCCAGCCGCTGTAACGGTGGGTGCATAATTATAATGATTTTCTTGGCAATTTATTCCCTCTTTCATAAGTCGCTTAAACCCACCATCTACATACCGATCAGCATATTTATATAGATATTCATAACGCATTTGATCTACTACGATACCGACAACCAATTTCGGTCTTTTAGGTAATGCGTTTGATTTCTTTTGGGCAAAAGTTGTTGGTGAAAATAATAGTATGGTAGATGTAAATAATAAATAGATAAAGGTTTTCATAAGTATGTAGGAAACTGGTTGATTTTATTTGTTTGATTTTCTGTTAAATTTATTTCAAAAATATGATTTTCTAATCCATTCGTTAAGGCGATAAATTTAGCCTTGTTTTTTTGTTGGTATTGACTAATTTGCTTGAAGGTAACGTCATTTATTTCAATATGTGGAGCTTTACATTCAATGATCAACAGTAATTCTCCCCTTGAATCAAACACCTGAATATCTGTTCGCCTAGTTAGTTTATTTACCTTTAAAGCTCTTTCAATCTGAATGTTTGTAGCAGGATATCCTAAGTGATTCGTCAAAAAATTCAAACAATGTTGCCTCACCCATTCCTCCGGGCTTAGAGCTCTGTATTTTTTGGCTATTGGGTCATAAATGAAAATTTTCCCTTCCTTTTTTGTTAATTTGTATTCAAATTCAGGGAAAATTAATTTTAAATTGTTCGAAGAATTCATAGGTTTAAAAGCCAACCACTAAATTAATCTTTATTAGGTTAATTTCATCACTCCAACATAATTTAATGAAGACAAAAGCAGAGATTGTTCAAAATTGGTTACCTAGGTACACGGGAACTCCTATTGAAAATTTTGGCCAATATATTTTGTTGACCAATTTTAAAAACTACGTTGACATGTTTGCTGAAAAATTTTCAGTGGAGATTTTAGGAAAGGACCGGCCTATGCAAACGGCTACGGCGAACAATATCACCATTATCAATTTTGGAATGGGTTCCCCTATGGCAGCAACGGTCATGGATATTTTGTCTGCAATTTCCCCTCATGCTGTTTTATTTTTAGGCAAATGTGGAGGATTAAAGAAAAATTTAAATTTGGGTGATTTGATTTTACCCATTGCCGCAGTTCGAGGAGAAGGAACTTCAGACGAATATATGCCCAAAGAAGTGCCTGCTTTACCCTCTTTCCGACTACAAAGAGCGGTTTCTTCTATGATCAAAAAACATGAAATGGATTATTGGACCGGTTTAATTTACACAACAAACAGACGAGTTTGGGAGCATGATGAAGTGTTTAAAACGTATTTATCAGATATTCGTGCGATGGGTATAGATATGGAAACAGCGACAATCTTTACCGTCGGCTTTGTTAATAAAATACCTCATGGGGCTCTGCTTTTAGTTTCCGATAATCCAATGACGCCCGATGGGGTTAAAACGGAAAAAAGTGATCACACCGTAACGGCCAATTATGTTAATAAACATCTCCAAATTGGCATAGATGCCCTGGAGGAATTAGCCAATTCCGGTGAATCGGTGAAACACCTGCGATTTGAATAAAAAAATAATTTAAACGCTTTTTTGTTGTAATTTCTTTTTGCTTAACAATCAATTACAATGTTCTCTAATCACTTGATATGCTGGATTGTATCCTAATTCTCCAGCTTTACTAAGATCTAAACAACCAGTGTTGTCACTGAGGGCTAATTTAATTATCCCTCGAACATAATAGGCCTCTGCATATTTTGGATTTAGTTTAATAGCATTGCTGCAATCTTGGATCGCATTTCTTTGGTCTCCTAAGGATGACTTTGCAATTCCTCTTAAAAAGTAAGCTTCTGCATAGACTGGATTAAGCGAAATCGCCTTATTGTAATCATCCATGGCTTGTTTTTGGTCTCCAGATTTAGCTTTTGCAGAACCTCGATTGAAATATATTTCAGCTCTTTCTGAAGTATATTCTGCCATTTTAATTTTATCTTGAACCCCATTTCTGAGATCATCTAACACATTTTTAGACATTTTTCCATCGTATATAATCTTGGCATTTTCATTGTTCCCAGTTTCAGCTGCTTTCGTATAATCTTCAATAGCTCCTCGTGGGTCTCCAATTTTTGATTTCGAAAAACCTCTTCCATAATAGGCTTCTACTTTCATTGGATTTAATTCCAATGATTTGCTGAAATCCTCTAATGCCCCTTTTTCGCCATTTTCACCTCTAAAATTTTCTAGTTGTGTTTTGCAAAATCCTGAAAAATACCAATCGTCTGGGTTGTCTGGACTTAATTTAATGGCTTCTGCATAATCTTTCAAGGCTGTAGCAAATTCTCCTAGTTTTAATTTGGAATAAGCCCGACTAGAATAATACGTAGCCCGTTTTGGATTGATGGTGATTGCTTTATCAAAATCTTCCAAACTCCCTTTAAAGTCACCTAATTTCACCTTTGATTCGCCTCTAGATGCTAATCCAGGGGCATATTCTGGATTTAACTCTAATGATTTATTGAAATCGGATAGCCCACCCCGGAAATTTTGTAGTTTCATTTTTGAGATGCCCCGACTAAAATATGCGGTGGATTCTAATGGATTTAGGCGGATAGCTTCATTGTAATCATTCATGGCAACTTTGTGATTATCTTGCATGCTATAACTTTGTCCTCTTGCAATAAATGCTTCAAAATAGGTGGGTTTCAATTCAATCGCTTTGTCAAAGTCTAAAATAGCTCCTCTAAAATCTTTTAAATTATATTTGGCAAATCCACGGTTGTAAAATGAAATTGGATTGGGATTAGCCATATTTTTTTCAATCTCAATGCTGAAATTTCTTAAGGCATCGGCATAATTACCCGTTTTGTTTTGCGTAATTCCTAATTCTAAGTAATTAGGTGTGACATCTTGGGCAATGCCCATCGAAATGAAAAATAAATTCAACAAGAAAAATATGAAAATTCGCTTTAACATAGGAGGATTATTTTTTTGTAAAAATAGTCAATTTTCTAGCTAAGAAAAATTTGACTAATACCGAAAATCACAATCATAAATAGAGTGCCTAAAGCCGTCTTTTTTAAATAAGGATCTATTTGTGCAGGCGTCATTTTTGAATTCAATTGTTTGATGATTTGAACCAAAGGATACCATCCAGCCATAATGATGATATTTTGTGATAGTTGAATTGGTTTTCCTTGATACATCAGATAGATGATAAACGTACAAATCCCTAAAAGCATAATTGTTTTTTGATAATAAAACCCGAACGTTTTGCCTATACGTACAGGAATAGATCGCTTTCCTGTTTTTCGGTCATTCTCAATATCCCGTAAATTGTTTAAATTCAAAACAGCAACCGATAAAAATCCACAACCTGAGGCAGGAATCAGAATGTAATAATTCAAAATTTCAGTTTGTAAATAATACGTACCAAAGGTACCCACCCAGCCAAAAAATAGAAATACGGATAGGTCGCCCAGGCCCATGTAGCCATAGGGTTTTTTGCCAACCGTATAAGCGATTGCTGCTAAAATGGCTAGAAGACCTAGCCCAACAAAAACGAAAACAGTTTGTGGCTTAGCATTTTGCAAAGCAAAATATAAGAGACTTATTCCTGAAATAAATGAAAGGCTTGCTGTAATAATGACGGCGTATTTCATTTCGGATGGAGAAACCTTCCCAGTCTGTACAGCTCTTAAGGCTACTTTTCTGTTTTTATTGTCTACTCCGTTTTTTGAATCTCCTAAATCATTCGCAAAATTTGACAAGATTTGGAGGAGTAAAGTAGTTAGTATGGCAAGACCAGCCGTTAAAAAAGAAAATTTTCCGGCTGCATAGGCCAGAAAATTTCCTAATAAAATACTTGCTATCGCTAAGGGTAAGGTCCGAGGTCTTGCTGCCTCAATCCATCGATTCATGTGACTTATTTATTCAATGCAGCAATGAATTCAGGGCTTGTCGGCTTAATTCCGGAAGCAAAGAAATTCACTAATTCACCTTTTTCATTGATGACATATTTACAGAAATTCCAACTTGGCTCCTTTTCGTTCCAACCATTTTGGTTTTTGTCTGAAAGCCATTTGTAAAGCTCACATTTATCGCCGCCTTTGACAACTACTTTTTCCATCATTTGAAATGAAACACCATAGTTTTTTTGACAAAAGGTTGCTATTTCGGAATTTGTTCCAGGCTCTTGTCCACCAAATTCATTGGCAGGAAAACCTAAGATAACGATGTCTTTATTTGCTTGGTGGAATTTTTCCCAATCTGCATATTGTGGAGTATAACCACATTTCGATGCAGTATTTAATATGACAATTTTCTTTCCTTTAAATTGCGAAAAGTCGATTTCTTTTCCTTCGATAGTCTTCATTTTGAACTGATGAAAGTTCTTTCCAGCGTTTGTTTCCATTTGGTTGGGACGTGTTAATGAGGTGTTTTGTGTGAATGGCAATGCTAATGCCGTCAAAATAGATCCAATTTTCATAAAGCTTGCTAACATGATGGTCAAAATTAAAAAGGTTAAAAAAATGATATACTTGCGTTTCATTACATTTTAGTGGGTGAAACTATTCCTAATAACGAAAAAGCATGCTGAATTGTTTTACCCGTAATGTCTGCCAAAGTTAGTCGAATGTTTCGTTTATTTTCATCCTCCTCTTTTAAAATACTTAATTCATTATAAAGTTTATTGAATTGCTTCGCAACATCATAGGCATACATCGCGATTAAGGAGGGGGAAAATGCTTCTGCTGCTGATTCTATGATGCTTTTATATTGACCCAATATATAAATTAAATCTGCCTCAGTATCAGTTAATTCAATACCATTTTTGTGTAAATCAATTGGTTCAAACCCTAACTCCTTTGCTTTTCTAGTTATAGAGCAAATTCTAGCATGAGTATACTGAATAAAAGGTCCTGTATTCCCTTGAAAATCAATGGATTCTACTGGGTTGAACATCATCCGCTTTTTAGGGTCTACCTTTAGTAAAAAGTATTTTAAAGCCCCCATGCCCAACTGCTGATATAATTCGTTGGAGGCAACTTCCGTAAATCCGTCCGTTTTTCCTAGCTCAATAGTTCGCTCTTTAGCCGTTTTAACCATTTCAGCCATTAAATCATCCGCATCGACCACGGTGCCTTCACGAGATTTCATTTTTCCAGTAGGTAAATCAACCATCCCGTAGGATAAATGAAAGTTACCATGAGAATAAGGCTTATTTAGTTTTTTTAGGATATGAAACAATACTTCAAAATGGTAATCTTGTTCATTACCTACCACATAAATGGATTTTTGGGCCCCAAAATCCTCAAATTTTAATTGGGCCGTCCCCATATCTTGCGTAATATAAACGGACGTTCCATCTTTTCGTAAGACTAATTTTTCGTCTAATCCTTCCTCCTCTAAATTAATCCAAACTGAATGGTCATCTTTTCGATAGAAAAAACCTTCTTTTAATCCTTCATCGACCAATTTTTTACCTAATAAATACGTATTAGACTCCCTGTATATTTTATCAAAACTGACGCCCATTTGTGCGTAACTTTTTTCAAAACCATCAAATACCCAAGTATTCATAGTTTTCCAAAGTTTCATAACTTCTGGATCTCCTTGTTCCCATGCTAATAACATGTCTTGTGCTTGTAGGAGAATGGGAGCTTCTTTTTTAGCTTTTTCTACATCGATGCCTTGCGCGGTTAATGCAGCAATTTCTGCTTTATACAATTGGTCAAAGGCCACATAGTATTTGCCAACCAAATGATCACCCTTCATTCCACTGCTTTCAGGAGTTTCTCCTTCGCCCATGAGTTGGTAGGCCAACATAGATTTGCAAATATGTATCCCCCGATCATTGACCAAATTTGTTTTGATCACATCATATCCAGCTGCTTCTAAAATCTTTGACACCGAGAATCCAAGAAAATTATTTCTCAAATGGCCCAAATGAAGTGGTTTGTTCGTATTAGGTGATGAATATTCAATTAATATCTTTTCGCCTTTTTTTTCTAATGAAAAATTGTGTGATGCATGAGCAATCTCTTGTAAAGCATTGATCCAAACATCTTCGGTAAAACTAAAATTTAAAAAGCCTTGAACTACTTGGAATTTTTTTACGCCAAAATAGTTTTGTAATACGAATTGGCCTAGTTTTTCAGCAATGATTGCGGGTGCTAAACCTGATTGCTTGGTAAATGGGAAAACGACAAACGTATAAGTTCCTTCAAATTCCTTTTTTGTTTCTTGCAAAACCAAGTTGTTTGCTTGAATTTCAAATAATGAGGATAAGCCATTTTGTAAGGCTTCAATCAATCGTTTTTGAACTAATAACATAATAAAATAATTGGTTTTAAAGATCCCCAACAATCTACAAAGGTAGCCAATTTGGATCAAATATTGCGATTTGACTTAATAAATGAGGAATTAAATCTTACCTTTGTGCTCATTATGGTGAATTTATATACTGATGCGATTGCCTCTTTAAAGTCTGGAGGTGTACTATTATATCCAAGTGACACAATTTGGGGTTTGGGCTGTGATGCCCGATTAGATGCTTCTATTGAAAAGCTATTTGACATAAAAAACAGACCAGAAAATAAGGGATTAATTTTGTTGATTTCCAAGATCGAGCAATTGGGTGAATATGTGGAGCAGGTACCAGAAATTGCTTGGGATTTAGTCGAGTTTGCTGAGGATCCATTGACCGTCATATATCCTAAAGGAAAAAATGTCAGTAAATATATGTTGGGCCCTGACGGCAGTATTGCTATTCGATTGTTAAAAGATGAATTTTGCAAGGGTTTGGTGTATCGTTATCAACGAGGAATTGTATCAACTTCAGCCAATATTTCAGGAGCCCCATCGCCGACTGATTTTGCCAGTATTTCTGAGTCGATCAAATCGCAGGTAGATTATATTTTAAAACCTGAAAAATCGGATCAAAAGGGAGTATTAAAATCTTCTAAAATAATTAAATTGGGATTAGGTGGTGAATATACGATGATTAGATCTTGATGAAATCCGGCATAGAAATTATTGAAAATCCAATTTTCAAGATAATTGGGGAAGCCTCAGATTTCTTGGGTTTAGAAACTTATGTGGTGGGAGGTTTTGTCCGAGATAGCTTATTGGCTCGCGAATGTAAAGACATAGACATCGTTTGTTTGGGTTCAGGAATTGGGTTAGCTGAGGAAGTGGCGAAGCGATTTAATTTGTCGGAGCAATCGGTCTCTATTTTCAAGAATTTTGGTACGGCCATGTTGAAAGTTGATGAGTGGGATTTGGAATTTGTCGGGGCGCGTAAGGAATCATATCAACGAGATTCAAGGAAGCCTTTGGTGTTGGAAGGTAGTTTAGTGGATGATCAAAATAGGCGGGATTTTACCATCAATGCATTAGCGGTTTCGATCAATAAAGACACTTGGGGTACCTTATTGGATCCATTTGGTGGGATTGATGATTTGAAAGCTAAAATTATTAGGACTCCCTTAGCGCCTAGAATAACTTTTTCGGATGATCCATTGCGCATGATGCGTGCAGTTCGTTTTGCTACACAGTTGGGATTTGATATTTTTCCAGAAACCTTTGAGGCATTGGCTACTGAGAAGGACCGATTGTCTATTATTTCGATGGAGCGAATTTCGGAGGAGTTGAATAAAATTATACTTTCTGAGCGACCTTCATATGGATTCTTATTGCTAGATGCTTGTCAAATTTTGCCCATTATTTTTCCTGAATTCATGCATTTGAAAGGAGTAGATACGGAAGAAGGGAAGGGGCATAAAGATAACTTCTACCACACTTTACAGGTGCTTGATAATATTTCAAAAAAGACAAATGATCTTTGGTGGCGTTGGGCGGCAATCTTACATGATATAGCAAAACCACAAACCAAGAAATTTGTACCGAAAAAAGGATGGACCTTTCATGGTCATGAGGAAATGGGAGCGAGGCAGGTCCCTGCGATATTTAAAAGGTTTAAATTACCTTTGAATGAGAAAATGAAGTTGGTGCAGAAGTTGGTTCGTCTCCACCTTCGCCCCATCGCATTATCAAAAGAAGAGATTACCGACTCAGCTTTGAGGAGATTGCTTTTTGAGGCGGGTGAAGAATTAGAAGCTTTGATGGCTTTATGTCGAGCGGACATTACTTCAAAAAATGGAGAGAAGGTAAAAAAATATTTACGAAACTTCGATATTGTTGAGGTAAAACTTAAGGAGGTTGAAGCTAGCGATTCATTGCGGAGTTTTCAGCCCGTTTTCTCTGGCGAGGTTATTATGGACGTATTTGACATGGGTCCAGGAAAGGAAGTTGGTCTAATAAAAATGGCCATCAGAGAAGCAATTTTAGATGGCTTGATTCGAAATGATTTTGAATCAGGTTGGGATTTTATGATTTCGGAAGGACTAAAACTGGATTTAAAACCAGTGAAAAGTTTGGATCAAATGATCAGTTGAAAAGGAATTTGTTGTCAATAATTTATATTAAATTAGCAAATAACCATTAATATAAAACTATGAATCAAATCCTTCAAAACATTCGGAGATTAAGAATTTCTAAAGAAATTTCTCAAGAGGCCATTGCTAATTCACTTGAAATGACACAAAGTGCGTATGCCAAATTAGAAAGAGGTCAAACAAAGCTAAGTCTAGAAAGGTATTTATTGATTTCTGTATTTTTTGAAGTGGACAAGTCGTTGTTGCTTCAAGATAAAATTGATAGCTGATTTTAGATCATTAGATCATGATGTTGTAATTGCCATAAACGATGGTATTCTCCTTTCAGGTTTATTAATTCTTTATGTGTACCCTCTTCCATTACTTGCCCTTTCTTTAGGAAAACAATTCGGTCAGCTGCTTTAATCGTGCTAAGTCGATGAGCGATCATGATGATTGTTTTAAATTGTTTTTTGTAAGTTTCTATAAATTTCTTAATAGGTAATTCTGCAATTGAATCTAAGGATGAAGTGGCCTCATCTAATAGGAGAATTTCAGGATTTTTGTAAATAGCTCTTGCAAAAGCTATTCTTTGTTTTTGCCCTCCGGATAATAATGTTCCATTTTCGCCAATTTCGCTATGGTAGCTATTGGGGAGACTTTCAATAAATTCGCTAATTTCTAGGTTAATGCATATATCTAAAATTCTTTTAATATCTGGATTTGGATCTCCAAGTGCAATATTTTCAATAATATTCCCTGAGAACAATTGTAAATCTTGGGAAATTACGCCCACATTTGACCGAAATTCTCTAATATTAATATCATTCATGTTATAATGTCCAATAAAAATACCGCCTTCTTTAAGTGGATATAGCTGTTGGAATATTGAAAAAAGTGTTGTTTTGCCACAACCACTTTCGCCAACTATAGCAGTGATTTGATTTTTATAAATAGTTAAATTGAAATCGTTAAATAATTTTGTTTTATTTCCATAGCTGAATGTAACATGTTGGAATTGAATATCACCAATATCAGATATTTGTAAGGTTAATTTACCCTCATCTCTGCTTTCAGTTTCTAAATCCATAATTTCAAAAAGTCTATCACTAGCTATTAATGCGTTTTGGATAGACTTATTTGCTCCAATGAGCATGGAAACTGGGCCTGTAAAAAAACCGATTAATGCATAAAATGAAAATAATTCACCAGGAGAAAGTACACCATCAATAACATATGTTGACCCAATCCATAAAATGATTACTGTTAAAATAGAAGATAAGTATTGGCTTGATCCAGAAGCGAACAAGCTATTTAACCCAGATTTAAAACCTGTAAATAATAATTTTATAAATCGGTGTTCAATTTGAGCGTTTGAAAATTTCTCAATTCCAAATTCCTTAATTGTTTTAGCATGATTGATAGATTCAACCAATTGGGTCTCTAATTTTGCAGAAACTTCCATTATTTTTCTCTCATTCCTTTTGTTTAAATAATTCATCAAAAAATAAATGCTCGAATATATTGGTATGATTAACGATATAATTAACGCAAGTTTCCAATAATAGGTAAACATGAGTGCAATAGTAAATAACATGACCAATGAATTAACTAAAATTTCTAAAGCTGTTTCATTTATAAAGTTTCTTATTTTGATCGCATCATTTATTCTAGAAATTATTTCACCAATACGCATGGTGTCAAAAAATCTTTGTGGTAAATTCATAATATGCGTGTAATAACCTAAGATTAATTGGGCGTCTATCAGTTGGCCAGTTTTCATAACCATGACTGTTTTTTTTATTCCGATTATAGCCTGAATGCTGACGAGTAAAATCATCAAGGTACTCATTAAATTTAACAAGTTTTTGTTTCCATTAATTAGAACATGATCCGTTATTTTTTGAATGTAAATTGGAATAGAAAGTCCTAAAATGGTATATAACAAAGCCCCAAAAATTGATTGGAATAAAATTGATTTATGGGGTTTTATTAACTCGTAGAATCGATTTAAATTTGATTTTTTAAAATTTGCAGGTGAAAAACTGTTTTTAGGAGCCATTAATACTAAAGCACTTGACCAATTCATTTCAAACTCCTGTATACTTATTTGAATCAGGTGGCCCAAACTTGGGTCCATGATTGTTAGGGATTTTTTTTTGACTTTGTAGATAACAACAAAATGTTGTAATTGATTTTCATACACCA